>Ga0247810_10000132_pt1 | contig 121272 bp, 118 predicted proteins | sample UWRJL119311C1_FD_179918 | JGI IMG/M metagenome (GOLD analysis project Ga0247810, IMG submission 179918) | Plant litter microbial communities from Arlington Agricultural Research Station in Wisconsin, United States - UWRJ-L119-311C-1 | ecosystem: Environmental > Terrestrial > Plant litter >... | reverse complement strand
AAAAAAAAAAAAAAAAAAAAGTTTATAACAAAAAATCAATATTGCTCAATTCAATCTGTAAGATCTGGCACATTTGTCTTAAATTTGTTTCGCAAGATTCTTTCTATGGTTCAGTTTACTGGAATTAAATGTTCAAATACAAGCCTATATGTATTTATCACATAAAAAGTTTCACGATAACTAAAAAAGCAGACCTATCATACCTTCTTACCTTAGATTCTTGGCACTGGTAAATATATATACCTTCAGAACATTAAAGATTAGAAACACAAAATGACCTCAGGCATCAAGCTTCTGGTGATAGATTTGCTACCAAGCCGTGCCCATACCAGTACCGTCGTGTTCATCGGCGCAACGTTCTTCTCAAGTACCGTGGCCCTAAGATATTCCAGAGCAAACAAGAAGAAAAAGTGGGTATGGAATTGACCACTCGGTTCTAGCTGCAAACCTCTAGAAGGATGAAAGGATATGAAATGTAGTTTTGACCAAGTGGCGGTATGAGTCTTCGTCTTCCCCTTTCAAAGCGCCATGTAGCTTTCTCGCTGGTTCAAAGATGTAAGCGCAGGCTGGTTAGCTATGTGACGTGCACATCATTGCTCACAGCACGACAGAGCAGCAGCCATTACAAAATGATCACGAACTGTAGCAGCCTAGGGTTTGAATTATTCTTTTCATTTCAACTTGAGACGTTCCACCATTTGAAGTTAAATTAGTTCAATTCTACGAGCATCTTATTCCCTTCAGATATTTGTTCACTTAACAAAGTCACGAACGCCTTGCCCCTCGGTGGCTTTGACAACGTCATCTAACAGAGCCCACGCCTTTCTAACAGCATCCATCTCCACGCCTTCGTCGTCGATGAAGAAGCCGTCATCAAAACAATGGCTTTTACCGGGGGCTACTACAAGGCTTGCTATATCCTGGCCTGCTTCCTGCACGAAGGCTTCGCTGAGGGAAAGCGGAGCATCGGGGTCATCGTCGCCGTGGATGAGGACGCATTTGGGGAAGTTTGGACCCGGCTCTACGTCCTTTTCCACATTCTTGAATATCTCAGGGTACAAGTTTTCTTGCACGTAATAGTCGTACAGATCCGGTCTCGGAAGCCTATCGTCCGCCTCTGGCTCATCTACGGGTTGTTGATATGATTTATTGGGCTTGAGTTCCTCATCGAGGCTTGCCAAGTCAAATGACCGACTTACGGAAGTGTAACCTGTGTACACTTGCTTGCTGTCAAGCAGGGCAGCGAACTTCTCCCGCGGTTGAGGTTGATCACCCCAGATGATATGATTAGTGTTGAAAAAGGGATGTTTGAAAGAGGGGATTCCATAATATGAAAGTAGTGCTATCGGAGGCGGCGATAGATCTTTATAATGCCTTGCGGCGAGAAATGCCAGGTATGTGCCTGTCCTTACTTTAGCAATGTGTTGCGTCGAAAAAAGCAATTCTACACGTGACTTGATTTACCTGCACTCGCGCCAGCAACTATGATTCTTCGTCCAGTTCTCGCCATGTCTTTACCTCTTGCCCAGCTTGAGTTATTCAATATGCCCGGTAGATTGTCGGTAGCAAACCTATAAGCATCTTTGACATCATCTAGCATGTCCTCTGCACTGGCTTGAGGTAGCATTCGATAGTCGACACTAACTAGAGTCCAATCTCTCGATAAGGCTGCTTGGATCACGGAAGGATTCACAAACTTCCTAGAGAAGGCAGTTAAGCCACCAGCATGGAAGAATAGAACGACAGGTGTTGTGTCAAGATCCGCAATACCACGGAAACTGTCGCCTCTGCCTGGCGTGTAGATATCGGCAAGAAGTTCCGTACCATCTGAGAGTGTCTTATACGGTACGGTTTGCATATGTGGATGCTCTTCAGCGAAGCCTAGTCCCATTTTGAGTTGGAAGTGTTGAAAAGATTAGGATCTGGAAATTGGTATGTTGTGGATTCTGTTCTCTCAATATGTATATGAAGTCGGAGGATTATCTCGCCAAATTGACCAATTGAGATTAGTGCTTATTTTTATCTACTTCTCCCCCCTTTTTCTCACATTCCGCATTGGGTATTCCAGTAAACAAAGGCTGTGCGACGCTAGAGAACGGTTATTTATGAATTTTTCCTTAAGCACCGACGCTTTGTTGAATAAGGGGATTCGTACGTACGTGGTTCATTGAAGTAAACCGAGACAAAACCGATTATCCATTTCAAACCTTTTTATCATCTCTTACCCTTCCAGAAAGTTGATAACTTCTAGAGCAGAGCCGAATACATAGTCACGGGCTCACATGCATGCTAGGCGGCGATGATCGATGCCTTGCATAAAAAGCTAAGTCGCGCTGGTAGATGTGACGTTGATGCTGGGAATGACGGTGCAATGCTAAGATGTGGCTCGCCACAGCACCACCACTCCTGCCAACTTTGAGAGTTGGAAAGTATGATTGCACTTTGCATGAACCATTTGCAACAGTGCACAGTAACGCGTCACCTTGCGGTACTGGACATGCAATAATAGCCCACTATTCAGTCGTAATAATAATAATAATAATAACAGTAAAAATAAGAACAATGAAAATAATAATAACATAATGATAAAAATAACAATAATAATAACAACAGTAACAATAACAACAATAATAATGGAATAGAGCGACTGATGGAATGTATAAAGACCATCTCATGAAAGAAGAGGTGTCTCGTCACCTGACATCGGAGCCAGGATTTCCACCTCCCCGATCACCGCCGGTGTTTTATATAGATTGATAGATGGATGTTTGAACTTTAATTGTCTTTTCTATGGCTGTGGCTGTGACTGTGGCTATGAATGTGAATGTGACTGTGGCTTCCTCTGTTCTGTCTGGAACTGAATCTTTTTATATAGCCTCAGGCCGATCTTTCCCAACTATCCTATCCTATACTAATGTGCTGTCACGGCGGTGGTGCCAGACACGGGATCCAGGACCCTGAAAAGTGCCCTAGACGGTTACGCTGACGACCCCGAGAACCCTGATGTCCCCTGGCGACGCGACCGCTGATCACCACGAAAATGTCAATGTAGCTTCCTCCCACCACACTCCGTTCTCCCAAACTCAATCTCACATTTCCATGGCGTCACGATGCTCTTAATTTTTCACTTTTTTTAAATTTTCATTTTCAACCTCGTCTGTTTGGCTCGTATCAGAACACCTGTTTTGTTCCCAGCAAAACATACAATACAATACAACTGGCCTCGGTTCCTGTTGATTGGCTGGACCCGTTAACACATGCCAGACAAGCCTATACGATGGCCAATGTCGGGATGGTGATTGGCCGGGCGGAAGAGCAGGAAGGGAACGCGACGAGGGGGGATGTGAGGGATGGAAGGGAGAGAATGGGAGATATATGGGATATATATGGGATATATGGGTCGAATGGATCAAACATGGATCAAATGGGTGGAATTCAGCTGCTGGATTTGCATGTTACGGGTCGACGGTGGACGGGGGTCGGTTCACGTAGGGTTAGGCGCAGTTTGGCACTGCACGGATATTGCACGGATATTGCACGCTACTACTTATTGCTACTAGTCTGACTAGTTTTACTAGTCTTATAATGTACTATACTACTACTTACTGCTACAGTACAAAAGTACACACTACTGTACTGTACATAACAGCCATACCAGTTAGCACAGCTCACGGCACGATTACGATTACATTACGATTGCAATTACTATTGCTATTACTATTTGATACTATTAGTAGTAGTAGTAGTAGGAGTTTCTATCATATCCTATCAAACCATATCATCCCATCCCATCCCATCCCGTCGTACACCTCTCCCTCTCTGGTTCCCAAGCACCGACCACCGACCACCCGTTCCTGCTTCACCTCACACCTCACCTCACCTCACCTCTTTCCCACCACCAGACCACGCACGCTTGCTTTCCCCCCTCCTCTCCCGCCTCGATCTCTCTCCTCTTCTCTACCACAATAAAACAATACACCATCAACACTACCGGTAACAATACTGCAGTCGCAACATCTTCAATCCACCCTTCAATTGGTCTTTTTAATTCGTGGAAACCATTCGTGGTTCCATCGCCAAGTAGCCTTCCAAGCTGAGACGAACTTTACTGCGCCTTCATCTGACGTCCCTCACCACCTCTTGCGCCAAACCACAAACTCGCAGTGAACGTTGCCAACTGTTTGTTCCGTCTACGACCAGCATCAACCGGGTCATTTGTGGAAACAATTGCAAACATACGATCCGCTGCCGCGCACCCAATCCAAGCTGTACCACTGCTGAGCAGTTGCACCACCTTACCACGATCCATAGGCATCCATGAACGGTCTTCCACGACGATAGTCTCGATTCAGCTTCCTGCTAGCTCGCAGATCATATCTGCTCCCTGCGAGAAGCATTCCAGGCCTTATCTCACGGTTTCGGGTGAGTTCAACCCCCCATTTTGGTACCATATGGGACAGATCGCTAACTACCACCGATAGAATTCTCCCCTCCAAAATGCCTTCTCTATCGCTCTCGTCCAGCTACCTCATTCCGGCCATCCTGCTCAACCCCGCTTTCATCCTCCATCTCATCAATACCTTCGTCTCCCACATGGTCCCTCCTGCCCACATCATCTCCAACTCTCCCCACCCGGTGTTCGAGAAGCTGGGCCCGTTGCCGGGCTCGAAACCATATCTCGACATGCATGCCGATGATCAGCTATGCTGGGGCTATACCGCCGTCATGGTGTTTGTCCAGGTTCTTGCCTTTGGCCGCGTCCAGGACAATCGAGTGCGACGGAAAAGCGCCAAGGCTGCAAAGATCGAGCGCGAGAAGGTGCGCAAGGAGAAATTGCAAGTCTTGGAGAGGGAACGGAAAATGCTAGAAAAGACTACAAACGGTAACGGACACGATTGTAACGCTTGCATGGACGGGGTCTGGGAGCTGTTGGAGGAGGATCAGGCACAAGCCGTGAAGCTGAACGGCGGAAAGCAACCCGCTCGTGGCAACAAGGTTCCATCGATCCCAGAGACGGAGAGCGACACCAGCTTGACGGAAACAAGCGAAGAGGATTTGCATTGATATTGGTTACGGGGCAAAGATAGATTGGATGGTTACTTCTTGAACAAAAGCATGGCGTTGGACCGGTGGCATGGCGTTTTAGGAGCCTTTGAATGCGCGCTTTGGGCGAGTTATTTCTTTAGTGACGAAGCAGGAATAGAGCATAGATTGGGTTGGTGAACCACCGCAAGACGGAATACGTGTTTATGCATTAGGGGATTAGGGATTCGAGTTCTTCATGCTTATGAGAAGATGGATGCATATACATTACACAAGGGATTGAAGGGCTGAGCATTAAAATAGTTAGAAATAAGAGATGTGCCCTCTAGTTCTGGTTCTGGTTCTTGGGTGTTGTCTCTGTTCGATGCATGTGAAAGTGGGGCCTTGGCTGGATGGTATAAAAGTGACCCCCAGGTGCGGACGGGGGTGGGAATGATCAGACGGTGCAGATGCCGAACGATGCCCACGATACCAAGCCCGCGCAATTGAAATGACATGTAAAAAATAGGGAATAAATCTCCGCGATGTCTGGGCTGCGAACACAAAATATCACAGGTGAAACTACAAGGCATTAGCGTTGTTTATTTTATACCGAGTTAACTCAAGGTGATGTGTTGATCCACTTGTGTAAAGAAGGTATCTAGGCGGATACGTAGTTGACCTCTTTTCGTTTTTTTTCTTCCTTGGGTTTTTTCTACACTTCTGTGAGTATTTTATTGTATTGGCCGTTCCAATTATTGGTCTCTTAACGACCTGGCTGTTGACCTCTAGAAGTGCAAAGGAAAAAGATGGTGATTGATTGTTTACATATAATCGTACCCCTTCAATATCTTTGCTAAACCTCGAATGAGGCCCTCGCTTTCTGTGCTACCCATGTTACGGGGCCTAGCACGAGTGAGAGAGAGCATTTTGATGGATCGTGTCGAAAACTGATTGATGAAAGTGTTTGGCTGTTGGTTATGCTAGAGACCGGTGGCGGAGGCTTGCGTAGCTGCTATGTATATGCAGAACTTTGAACATGTTTGAAGATGTTGTGTTATTGAGAGTGGAAGGTGCTAGTTTATTGGAAGCTTTATGATGATGATAGAACTCTAGACGGGACGAGTTCAGATTGATAAAACCCCGTTTCTCTACTATTATCCAAGAAGTTCATCTACTAGTCTGACACAAGTAGACCGCATGGACGATGAGGAAGACTTTCCAGACTTACTATACCCTTCCGTTGATCTATCTAGCCATAGGCTAATTTGGTTTTAGCTATCGTTGGACTATTTCGACATGCACTATAGAGAGCTTCGAGAACTATCAACAGACAGGATTCATTCCGGTACAGATATCGCAAAGTATTGTCGATGCAACATGCAACTGTGATTGTAACCTGACCTATTAAACTTCTTATCTTTCCAGACTGAGCGAAGTCAGCAGGGGCTCAACCAGGGGTATGGGCCGGGGGCATTTAACGGTTCAGACAGGGGCACGGCTTATCTGTTGGTTCTCTTTACTACCCCTTCTCATAAACGAACTGGTCTCTTTTACAGGTGTTATAATATTATTTTGTTGATGAGAGGGGTGGTAGAGCGCTGGTCTGCATTGTATTGTATGACCACCTGGATTCAATCCTTGCAAAGTCAAGTGGAAGATGTGGTTGCGGTGAATACTGTAGCAAAAGTGTATAAAGATCCATTTTTCCTCTTCCTTTCGACGGAACATTCAGTTCAAGCAGAGTAAATACAATTGAAGCAAAACACAAGGTTCTTCTTTCTAAATTCATATCTATTTAGACCAAAAACAAAATGGATCCTTCTCAACCCGAAACAGCTTGGTCCATCGCATGTCGCACCATGTTGATCCCCGAAGCAGCTCGCGGCAACGACAATACCCTCTGGGTAACCTTGGGTAGTAGTATTCGAAATCTCTCACTTGCTTATACCATAGGTCCGCCGCAAGAATCTGTCCAGAGATGCGAACGAGAAATTCGCCACACCTGGTACCTTTTTATCTTAGCGGCGAAGAATACCGATGCCGACCATCCCGCCCAAGATAGACTCACGGCACTTATTCTTCGCGCGAGAGAGCTGGGCGTATTGAGAAGAGAGGTGGGTGATCCGGCGTACGAAGCTATCACGGCGGATGGACGTATTTGGACCGATCTACCATTTATGGTCATGGATGTGCAAGAAGCATGGAAGGGTGTGTTGCATCCATCCGCGGCTCTTGCGCAACGCTGCAACTTTGCAGCTGCCATTGCTCGACTTGCTGGGCTGGGGGTCCTAGATGAGGCCTTTAGCGGCTGCGGACTGGCTGTTATGAGTTTGGCGCTTGAGACATTGGAGGATCAACATGGTTCCACTCAGACGGGATTGCAGCTACTACCAGTGGTGCAGGTATGGTTGCGTTACGCTGGAGATAAATTGCTGCGGTTAAGTCTTGTGAATCATCTAAGTGATGAATCTGCTTGGTGTGCGAAAAGTGGTTCGTCTTCTGGAGAGTTAGCTCGTGAGGTTGGGATTGAGACTGTCGGGTTCAGGAAAGATAGGTTTGTATTTTGGAAGAATAAGCTGTCAGAGTTGAAGTCAAAGGACAACATTGATGATAATGTGAAAGAAGTAGCAGTATTATGCTCTAGGAATATCGACATAGTCTGGAATTCTGTTTTTGGATGGCGGGAGGATTTCTATCATGATTAGATAGAATACATATTCTTCAATAGGAGTTCTAATATAATGAATTTCTCCATCTTTGGACCGACCTAAGCAGTCACTGGTAACCTGACACACACTCCGTGCATAACCTGACATGTCGAGGGTTTACTTCTGGCGCTCTCTAGTGTCGGTTATAATTTCTCCGTCACTTATGCATATGATTTCGAACAAGTACCATCATTTAGGGACCAGAATCTTGTTCTTATCTATAAAGCACTCATTCAATTTCTCTCTGCCGCTGAACGTTGTAAGCAATTACGCATGAGGTTATTCCATGATTAATTTCAATAACTGCTTTTATATAGATTGAAAGGTTTAAAAGAAAGGTGATGCAAGTCTTACGAGGTGTCAATATCTGGCATCTCTCAAACAGGTTACTGTGCGAGATGAGGTTCAACAATCTACACAGTATGATGGTGCTATGAAATGGGAGCATAACGTCTAGTATGCCATCATTTTGGTATGACTAGGCAACATCGCCACTATACTGTAATTATATCCTCCTATAGTCTAGACACCGCTGCTCATTTTCAATTATAGCTACCCAAAATGTAAACTGAACATTCCGGAAGGAAACGTGCTCCAAATGATGTTTTCTCAGATCGTATGATACTATTTTGCACCTATTTTGAGAACAGATTCAAAGCAATTTAAGAATACTGCTGATACATTGATACTATGTCAGGCATGTGCATCGCTATGAGCTCCTTAAATGTTTTAAGTCATACGCGCTAGTTCCCATTTTAAATTGGAGTAAATTCAAGCCTTGTCATACTATCTAACTCCTACGTGATAGTTTTCTAAGATATCTTTATGTTTTCATAGATGCACTCAGGGAGTGTAGAACAACTCTTTAGATGAAGTGCTCAACTCCTTATAGATTATAATAGTGTTATTGGAGGATCCAATACACTGCCAAGAAACCTGTCATGCGTTTTTTGTTTAATGACTTGGTTACTAGCTGGAAAATCTTTCGCAAGGAATTTCAAATAGCTGTAATAAGTACAATCAATCATTCATTCCTATATGCTGAATGTCATCGAAAGATTTTGGGGATTATATCATTATTGGAGTCTCTTTTTGGAGCATTCACGCTGACTTATTCCATCGTAGCTCATCACAGCGGCGTGGGAAGTAGGGACTCCATAAACGAGGCAAAGAAAGTTGAGCCGTCGATTATATGTCTTTAAGGAGTAGTTCACTAACACAAAACCTGCTTACTTGCATGGACTTTTCCTATATATATCCAATCAACGGAGAACCATGCTCGGATGTTTCCCCAGCACAATCAACACATCCCAGAACTATCTTTCCATCGTAACCCGCAGTCTGCCCAGCCAAGAAAAGTGCCCATGATGTGTTGTCTTTAACAGAAATATACGAGTTGAAGCTTCCTCCTATAGGCTTGTAGTATTCGTCTCCTGCCCATAACGACGGCTTGATATTGAAAACATTTATAGAAGAAGGATGGCCAGGACACTTCGGATTAACATCCAAGCTACGAATCAAGACCTCAAGGATTGAGTCGATTGCCACCGTTCCTACTGGACTCCCAAGGATCCGTCCGCGAAGACTCAAATCCCTCGAACTATAATGTAGAGGTCTCTCAATACTAAGGTATAACGGTACATCGGCAACTTCCGAAACTGGTGGCGCGAGGTATGAGCTTCTTAGAGATTGCACGTCGCCCCCTGATATGTTCTCAACCTTGGAGAGCATGTTGCTATTCTCAAATATTCCCCTACCTACAACTAGTCCTAACAGATCCATCATCATACACCAGTGCATTGCCCCAAAAGTGATCGGTACATCTCAATCCAACAGCCTCAATTGTGGGTGTCATCTCCACGAGCAAGGAAGGGATAATTGCATAAATTCCTTATCTCCAACCGATCACTTTCTTGTCCTGGAGTTGAGTTACAGCAGCAATGTTTGCACCAGCGTGCACTACAGCTAACAGTAACGCTACCTGGCTTAGCGATAGTGATACTATGGCTTGGTCTAGGCAGTTGGACACAGCCATTACCAATTTATCTGTTGTCAGATTGAGCGAAAACAAGGAAGCTTCAACGACGCTGCTCGGCAACAATACATAACCTCTTCAATCTTGGGAGCAGAGAAGACCGCAATGAATTATCCGGCATTCTCCCTGGCTCGTAGGAGACACCCATACGCTGTGCACCCTCGATTAAAGAGCGGGGGCGGCCGCCAAGTGAACAGTGTCACAGATAATTGGCCCGCCTGGCAAAGTTGTACTTTTTAATTTTGCAAGACTATAGTCGAGAGAACCTCGCGCCCCTGTTCGGGCAAAGGAAGTGGGGCCTGCTGCCTGCAATTGTACTTTTGTCGTCTGACCAATGAAAGTGCCCTTCTTATTCACGAAGTATATTCACATAAGTTCATCGTTGCAAGTATATATAGACCCGTTTGACACATCTCTCTACTCTACTTGGAACTGTCCAGCAACTTCAAACTGCATTCGAAAGTCTTCTCACTCGAGCATTAAGGAACTAGCAAATATGGACTATACTACCTATTCTAATCATTTGGACGACCCATATGCCTTCAACGAGACTTTTCTATACCCTGTGTCACACCAAACCAACTTTGGCGAGCTTGACGAGCATGGAAATATGGACTGGGTATCCGGACGCGAAGTTCAAGATCTCCCAGAACTCCCAATTGGAGAAGCCTACATAACCGCGGCGCCTAACGCTTCTTCGCCAAATGCACCACTTCCTGTTGATGGCACTGAAGTAGGGGATGTTTCCATGGTCCAATCAACCCACACCCGAAAGAAAAAAGCAAAGACCTTGAAGGCCAAGGACTGGGAGCCGCACAAGTCTTACATAAAACAACTTAGTATCGATGAAGGCCTGCCGCTTGGGGAGGTCATGGATATAATGAAGCAAGAGTTTGGATTCCAACCTACGTATGTTATTGTCAGATGCTGGCAAATACACTGACTACCTTTTTCATTCGGCAACTAATTTTTCAAAGTGAACGGCAGTACAAACATCGCCTTAAACAGTGGAATCTGGGCAAGAATGTTAAGCCTCAAGAGATAAAAGCAATTGTCCGAAAACAACAGTATCGAAGAGTTGTCGAGAGCCACAGACCAGAGCTTGCTTTCACCGTGAGGGGCCAGGAGGTCCCACCTCAGAAAATCGATAGATGGATGAAACGCAATGGCATTTCCCAAAGCCTCACATACGCTCCCAGCCCCGCTAAGTGTAAGTTTCAATGATACTGTGCTCAATTTCTAATGTTGATCTGGCATCAAAATAGCCACGCCATCCGCAGTTCTGTGTCGAACAGTTTCCCAATATGGTTCTCCGTATGTTAGTCCGGCATCTGTAGGGAGAACTCCGACCATCATCGGGGAAGGTGTCACAATAACACCTTACAGCCCGCAGGCGCTTACTCCAACAATGGCAGATTTGACAACCACTCATCCCACCAGAGTATTTACAGGTCAGTGGCCGGTTCCGTTTCATCAGCCTCTTCCAAATTTGGACCAAGGTGTTGTTTCTGCCCGCGAAGCCTCTCGGGGAGGCCGTTCGTTTTTGCAACAGAATGTTACTGCAGATGCTCCTCAGACACCAGATGCTTGGGATCCAATTATTGATCCTGCCAAAATTCGTTATAGGCAATGGGAGGAAGAACATCTGAGGGTAGACTTGAAGTCGTCGGAAATTCTGTATGGACGTGACAGCCCAGCCATGTTAGGTACATTATTAAAGTTGGGCGACGTGTTGCTTGATCAAGGAAGATACAGCTCTGCCGAAAAGGTGATCCGCGAAGCAGCGAATGCCTACTCTGACAGTAGAAACAAAGACGACATAGATATGCTCAACGCTTGGAGTCTTCTTGGTCGATTATTGCGTCTACAGGGATCTTATTCCGAGGCAGCTACGATGCAGAAAGAGGTGCTTGAGAAGCGAAAGCGCATCCTGGGCGACGAACATCCTGATACAATTACAGCTATGAGTGAACTTGCGAAGATGCCTAATTACCACGGTGCGCACGAAGAAACAGTAAAGATGCTATACGAGGTGCTTGAGAAGCGAAGTCGCACACTTGGCCATGAACACCTTGATACAATCACGGCTAAAAGCGATCTTGCTTTAAAAATTGGCGATCCGTATCATCACGCCAAGTATGACACAGCAGCGCCGATGCAGAAAGAGGTGCTTGAGAAGCGAAAGCGAATCCTGGGCGACAAACATCCTGATACAATTACAGCCATGAGTAATCTTGCAGCGACCCTCTACAATCAGCGCAATCTTGAGACGTCACTAGAGATGAGGAGAGAAGTTCTTGCGATGCGAAACAGCATCCTGGGAGCCGAGCATCCTGATACACTTTCGGCGATTAGTGAACTTGCCTTATCTCTTTGCTCCGTAGATGGCGAATTCGAGACGGCATTAGGGATGGCGAGAGATGTGCTGGCAAAGCGACAACGCACCCTTGGTGATGAGCACTTCGATACCATCATGGCCATGTCAGATGTTGCTTCAATGATAGAGGCCAAGAATGATCGATATATAACACTCGTTGGTCAGAGAATTAGACTTGGCAATCAAGATGAGCTTGACGCGGTAATGGAAATGCGTAGAGAAGCATTCGCCAAGTTGAAACGAATCTTTGGCGACGAACATTATTATACAATGCAGGCTATGTCCAATCTTGCGAATTCACTTTCCCATCAAGACAAGTTCAACGAAGCAGAAACAATGCAGAGAGAGGTAACTGAGACATTAAAACGGACTTATGGTAACGAACATCCTATGACTATCAAAAGCATGAATAATCTAGCAATGGCCCTTTATGATCTGGAAGAGTTCAAGACAGCAGAGGCAATACAAAGAGAGGTGCTCGAGAGAGGAAAGCGGGTATTTCACGTGAAAGACCCCACGATCGTCCAGTTTACCAGAAATCTTGAAAGGATTCTTGAAGGGGACACGCGTCGGGACCTTGAGAGCGATAGTGAAGAGGATTTTTGAAGATGGCAATGTTGTATTGAGACACCTGCTTCAAAAGATCTTTGAGAGAGCTTGTATAGAACTCGAGTTGGGGTACTAGGGGTGAGATAGGGCTTAAGCAAGGTCGTAATATAGCGAGTATGGCAAAATGGATCGTTAAGTCAGGTGAATTATCCTTCACGAGGCAAAAGTGGTGATGTGACCCGCTAACCGTACATGGCAAAGCACACTCGGTAAAATCTGTTCAGTTGAATCGCCTCATTGATTGGACCTGAAAATGATTTCACAGTCTGATGTACAGGATATCCCAAAGTCAGACTGCAAGGGCTTTACTGGCACGGGCGCTCATGAGGCATCACCTTTGTTAAGTGTAACATGAAGATAGGATGGAACTGGGATGTGCGTGCCACATATCATGGCTGTTCTGGAAGCTTCTACAGAACGCCTGCTGCCCAATTAGGAGGGAAATTTACCCAATTTCGAGCTAAGCGAATAAAAGTACCACGATGCTTTGTAACAAGCGCTAGATCCCAAGCATGCTTGTTGAAGGCAGCCGCTAATCTCGTGTTGAATTTTATCTTTGAGAATAGTCCATGTCATCTGAAAACAGTTGACGATGAATTCAATATTCCCGAGGGTAGTAATAATGAATGATTGAAAATTGAGACAGCTCGTCTGGTTGATTCAGGGTTATATAATATTTAATAATATTGGGAACCGCTGCAGAATATAACGGTTATCGATCAACGCAAGGCGGTTCCATCAAAGTCTGCCTACAGCCGCTGGTTCCCGGGCGTCAAAGCTGCAGCCTTCTGACAAATCAGTCGATCTCTCAGGGATCAGAATCAGGCTGTAGTTATTTTGATTGATGAAAACTGAACACCGAGTAGAGTCTGTGATATTGTCGAGCTGGAAGGTGTGTCGGGATGAAAGTATGTCCCCTTAACGGCCTATCTTTGTATAAGTTATACCGAAAGCAAAGGTCAATCAATGGTGTAATATGTAATAGGCTTCACTTGAAGCGCCTATCACGAGTCTTTAACATTATACTAAGATTTTTAAGGAGTTTAAAATTCCTTGGTCATGTTTGTAACGTAACTCCCGACTCCTGATCTTCAATGGTGCCTCTTTTCAGTGTAGGAAACCCACCACCTTTATTCATGTCTCCCTATTCGAACTTCAAATTGCAAATGACTTGTTGTTGTCCGGTAATTTCAAGTCAACCAAGCCACATTCCCTCTTATCCTTACTCAAGTTTTTGAAGAGCACATATTTTAACCATATTAGATGTTTTTCTTTTTTATATTGTTGCGCTGTTTGAAATTCCCAACTTCGACATGGTTGATAAAATGACAATTGAATCCTCTTTTCGAAGAAAAGCATACTGCATAAGCCATGAATCAAACATGAATGAGTTATTATACCGATTAAAGCTCTATGGTCTCAAATCAAGTTTCATGATCATTCAGGACTGTTGCTTTGTATTGTAAGGGTCTAAACTAGTGTTGTGGCGGCGACTCATTTGAGTGGGTAAGTGGGGTTAATGAGGCCTGCTTAACGCCCAAAACCAGGAGTATCCGAACGAGCTCAAGTTCAGAGAATCCTCTTCGATATTCAAATACTCACTTGAGTTGATGGATACAGTGGCGAAGAACTAATTGCTCGGGTTTTAGTGCGAGATCAAGGACGTAGTTGTTGCTCATGAGCTAGGTTAAAACTCTGAAGCTGAACCAGCCTGTAAAAATTCCTGCGGTGTAACAAGATATCTCTAGTGATGATTGAGTTCATATCTATGTAAAGAGTGTCGTAGTTTGAATTGAAATGCATTTAGATATTCTTTCAATATCTAACATTGATTTTGATTTTACGAACTTCTCTATTTGTTGCTTAGATCACTCACTCTTGAAACCATTTCTGAAAAGCCTGGCTATCCTTCTTGCAGTCAAAATATTTTAGAGCTAATTCTACCAACGTTTCATCCCTTATTTGAAACTTTACGACATCCTACTTGCACAGATATGGCTATACAATCGCAAGTGTAACCTTGATGCACAACCTTGCCGTAGCTGGGAGACACATTAGTGACCGTTCATAAGGAAGAGAAATCAACTCACCAGTATTGCTAGGTGGCGAATAGCGGAACTCTGTCCGATCTCCAGATGCAGATCGCACACAAATATGTCCTCCAGGGGTTATATCACGTGCTTTAAATTTCAATTCCTTTTGAAGTTTGCCAGTTGGGCTACATCCATAGACAACGTCGAAGATGGCCTTTGGATCACCACGATCCGTCATGAAAAGCTTCGTCGTGTTGTCCTCAGGTGTGTACTATATGCATTCATGTATAAGGATCGCGTTATATCTAACGATTGAAGAAGAAAATCATGCGTACCTCTCCATTGATTACAGCTCTAACTGGTAATTTGGTGATTACGCCAGCATCTAGTTTCAAATCTGGCGCTGGCGTTCCCGCTGGGCTGAGGTACAAATGCTGGTCACCTCCTCCAGAAGCCCAGAGGTACATCAAGCGGTTGTGGATTGCGGGATATGATGCGTTCTGTACTTGGATGGCGAATCCTGTGGTAATAGTATTTGATAATGTTCCAGAAGGAATAACGCAGCCGCCTGGGGTTGTAGACGGTGTTGGTGACGGAGTTGCCGTTGTTGTTGTATCTGGCCCACACGGAGCAGCTGCAATGAACATAGCATAAGTAATTAAGAGAACAAGAACTGATAGTATTGATTTCCTCATTTTGATTGATATTTAAGTTGTAAGATGAGTAATTGAAAGTAGGAGAGAAACAAAGGAATTCGAGGAGAGGGAAGAAGAGGATATTTAAAGAAAATGAGACTTATACTGAGGCAACAAGCCATCATGACGGAGTCTCGTTTCCCGCAAATCTTGAAGGTGTTCCACAGCGAGTCAAAAGTGCGTCCAGCTGCCAAGAAGCTGTACGAGTCTAGAGTTTTCCGCAGGGAGAATTTTGTCTAGAAGCAGATATTGGCGTCGAACAGAGGCAGAATTTTGGTCATTTCAAGCCATGGTTTCGGTATTTAGGAAAACCTGGGGTCCTTGTGGGCTTGTAGATCATGGGGGCTCAAGGGACTTGAGCAGAAGGAGGAAAAGTGGATCCCAGCTTGTGCCAAAGGGGCTTAAGCGAGGGGTATCAGTGGTGCAGACATGCCGAAAAATGCGCCACCAATATTTAATGGCACATAACCTGGGGTATTGACGGGTTTGTGCTACCTTGAGAGCTTGTCTTTGGTCAGAAATTCTTCGATATAAGTTTCATGTATGGATTTGGACTTTGGTAATCCCGAACCTCTTAATTTATGATTGTCTGTGATGTCTACACGTCAAGTAAAAGTTGGTTAAAGCAACGGACAAGCACAAGGTATGACACGAACTACTGAAGCCCCCACCGACATTAGTGCAACTATCATAGGCTGCATACCAAGTATTGGTGGCGGTTGTGCTTTTTGTTTTGTTGTGGATTGAGGCTGGAAGGCTGCTGGCTCCTCCATAAACTAAAGTTTGAATTGAGTTCTTTACACTCACTTCATATGAGATCACTTCTCACAAGTTTCGCTTATAGAGGAATTACGCGATTCTCGCTTGATCGTTTTGGTCACATCGCATACACATATTTATGGAGATGGATGATTTCCAGTTCACAATGATCATTAAGCTGATTGTACTGACTCATTACTATAGCTTGTCTCGAGTCAGAACTGTAATAAGAGAGGTGAAGCTACCGCAGCTCCGCTTGGCAAGTTGTGTATTTCAATACTATCCACCCATTGAGGCGAGGCACATTTTCAGCAAAACCATGATTTTACGCGATGTTCCTTTCTCCTCACAGATAAGCAGTACCCAGCTCAAAGCACAAAGACAATTGCATCCAGTTTTCGTGGACAAGAACCCACTGTTCAGCTAATGAAGTAAGTGTATCGACCTCCAACTTTCTCCTCTCCGGTATGAGTCCAGCACCCCATCAATTCTATCGAATGCGTTGAGCAGGCAGAATGAGGAACGATCAATGGATCCATGGTGTGACCACGCTAATTACTGCCTGGAGGCTACTGTTTGCTGTGGTGAGCGAGTTGGTCCTCAAATTGGGAGCCAACTTTGCGAAGATCATGATCCATATCGTAACGCATCCACATAGGTGCGTCTTTGTTCATGTGGCCTGGAGGGGAGTACACCCCAGATGCAGCTTGAGCCGCCTGTGCAGAATAGGAGGTACAATTCCAGTGCTGGGCCCCACTAGCTTTAGAGGAGTGAGCTTGCGATGCGGTATATTGCGTGCTTTGAGATCTTCCAACGTTAATTTCTATTCAAGTATAGCTTCATAGAATTCAACTGCGTCTCTATGTGGCGTTAAAGGAAGCTTACCTTTCTTGTATCGAGTTCTTCGTAGGTGCCATCTTGAGAGTGTTACAGCAGAAGTTCAAGTACTAAGCAGGTTCGAGTGACGGAGAGACAGTCCCAATATCAAGATAAGAAATGTACAGACGGGAAACGAAGTAGTACTATCTTGCAATGGAAGCTTGAGTAAAGAAACGGGAACCTTTGAAAGCGTCCTTTGCTCATATATATATGTCTTCAAGAAATGAAGAAGCGTCACAGAGTCTGTCCCGTTTCAGAATCAATCACTGTTGGTAAACAACATCTCAGTCCTTCCCAGGGTGCGCGTTTTACAAAAGTGGACTACTAAAGGGACGTCGTAGTTTATGAAATAGGAATCCCTGTTACGAAACTTTACATCCGAAATGATTCGCTGGTCCGATGTATTACGTTAAGCTAAGATTGCATCCTAATCATTTATACACAGTTGGGTTAACCTGTATAGCTTGACTGAAGAATGTATGGCTACTCGACTTCTGAACCGAACTTCATATGCGTACACCTCACTCCAGACTCACCGAGATCTCGATCGCTCAAGGACTGTCGCTTGTGTTACGAATGGTGTCAACATGGGTAGTTCGGGTATCTCATAGGAGAGTCTACTTTGGTCCCAGAAGGGCCAAGAACCATATCATGACACGACCCACACGATCCTGCATCTATATGCGTGTTTGGTGGCAATGTGTGGAACGACTGTACGCATGTTGGGGAAGCCAGCCATCCCATTAGACAGACAACCTTTGGCCCGGGCGACTGAGGCGCAGTGCTTATTCAATGAGGCTTAAACGCTAAAGGGTGGACATAATTGTCCCTTCATGGCAGACCTCCTCCATCTTGGCAATATAGCCATGCCCTTTCATTGGCTAGTCAACTTTGTATTCTGGATATTCTCCGCATTACCACTATCATCAACCCTCCCCTGGCTCGCCCATGGGCTCAACTGTGCAGACCCAATGGGCTTTGATATTTCAATGCGGTATAGTATATAACTCGGCTGGCGCTCCCCCATCTTTTTTTAATATAGCATGTACAGACTTGACTTGATACTGTTCGAGGTAGTAACTTGACCACAAGACAAACTCACCATTCATTTTCACACCCCTACTTACTCCTACATCGACACTATGAATCCGGCCCACCATATGCAAGGCTATGGTGCCTCGTCCGAGCCTACGCTTGCCGAAAGATGGGCGCAAATGAAGCCCGTCATTATTGATCTATACATCACTCAGGACATGCACCTTACAACTGTCATTAACATTATGAAGAGGGATTACAACTTTTTCGCCGTGTGAGCTACCTCTTCCGTAGTCCCAGCTGCTGTGTTCGAATTCTGAGCTAATTCTTGGCACCACTAGTGAACACTCCTACAAATACTACTTCAACCTATGGGGAGTTACCAAGAATATACCAGGCTCTGTGAAGGATGCAGCAATAGTGGCGCTCAGAAAGCGGAAAAATAACAAAAATTCATTGCCTGATGTCTTTTACAATAACTGCAAAATCGACAAGAAGAGACTTAGAAGGCATATCGCTACAAGAGAGAACAAAACACAGAAAGATGGAGGGAATCATCTCAATAACAATGCGTAAAGACACATTTGATTTTTCGTCGATGTAGAAGACTGACCTGACAAATAGGTTTTTATTTTGGAATTTACCATATCGAGCACTGAGGTCTTCATCTTCAATGGTTGATCACTTCTCCCCGTTTCCCGTAACACCGGCATACTTGAGGATAGGAGGTACCAACAACCAGAGCCCCGCTTCTCCTACAAATGTCAATTCACCAATCAATGCCCCAACTCCTACGACAGTGGCTCTGAGGAATAGTGATCTTAACAGGCGAGCACAGCTATTTGTGCAGGCGAAGCACGATGTTCTCATGAAGCAGCTCGAAATGCAAGAGAAGAGGTAAGTAGATCATGATTGATACCTATATTCTATACTACCAACATGGTACTAATCTTGACAGGAATCTGACAACGCACTCATATCAGTTCTGGCTGTTTGCATTCAAGACCGCGAAATATTGGGGGTATGGCCCCGTGGACTGGACTGTAGACCTTCTTGACTTTGATACATTCAAAGATAGGAGTGGGACTACACATGCTTCACCAAACACTCCACGGTCTCTTTTCGAAGTTACAGGGGATATAGCGACGCCATCATCAGAGGTTGGGGCAGCTCATCTGAATAATCAGCCATCTCCATTGTGCCGCTGGACAATACATGCCAATTTTCGAAACTCATTTGATGACGACAGCGATGACGAGTACGTTCCTGAATATATAGATGACCGTGAAGCTTTGGATGAGAATGAGAGGTTGTACCGATGGTCCTCCAATAACTCAAAGAAAACATTCGAAGAAAAGCTTACGGCTGCTCTAGATACTAACAGTTTCAGCTCGCTGAACTCAGATAGCCTACCGTTCGCATTGGCACAAGTTGCCCAAGCTACTCGCTCCTCGCCGAAGGAACTCATACTAGAGTCATTCGGCTTCAGTATTATGGCACGGAACGAGGAGGTCTTTTCGAGATTTGTGTCCAAGGTCGAGATAGGAAGCCTTAGAGCTGCAGGCATATATCCCTTCCATCTTCTCACGTCTTACCTTGATGGCTCTAAGACCTGCTGCAACTTACTAGACACCGCACTAAATAATATCGCAATGCAGTCAGCACGCAACTGTGTCCCGGAACTCTATGTCGACAGCCACAAGCACACCGTGCTAGACAACCTCATGATCAATATCTTAAAGAGCCACACAAGTTGTCCGCCAGTTACTGTGGATGACAAGTGGGCAAAACTAAAACGTTTCACCGGAGAGGAGATAGACATTTGTGGACGCTGGGATGCAGATTCGGCTTGTATTCGTGAGCTTTTTGCTGAAGGACGTGCAAACATTCCGATCGAATGGAAACATATGTTCTGTCACACATCTGTTCAGGCGATCTGTCATAGTATCGGCCGACTATTCGGCCCAATGTTTGCTCCAAGCATCAATACTCCCAGTGGGCTCTTCCGGAAATCCTGCCAGGCATGTCGTAAGGACTTAGTATTATCCCCGTTGCATTCCCTCGTCCTGGTAGCTTTTCATCTTGCTACCAGCGGCTGTCAAGGAGAAAATCTGTTCGGAATGCTAGCTTGCCTTGTCTGTCTACTAGCGAATGGCGCCAACCCGAAGCAGAAGGTCGACATCTCGTTAGAAGCACTGATGAATCGAGATACAGCGACTAAATGCACGCATGAATCTCTGGATCCCTGGGAGTTCTCGCAGCGTGTCCCGGATAGACTGATGGAAGAATGGACAGATATTGCTGGTCTCGGTTGGCGTGTCTTCTGTTCAATGCTCCAGTATGCGCGAGATGAGTCGCGGTCCAACGTACAGGCTGCTCCCACATCACGAGAGGAGAGGTACTTCTCCAACTACATTGAGGTTAGCGACGACTCTGACAGGGACGGCGAGAGCTCAGACTACGGGAGTGATGACGAAGAAGAGACTTGCCAGCATGCGAAGGAACACGGCAACTTCTATGGAAAGAGCAAAGTCATTGGAAAACTCTGGGCAGCAATTCAGACAGAACTTCTAACATACCGCCGCATAACAGAAGAAGACCCTTGGATGTCCGAAAATATCAGTATGGAGGCTATCTTGGATGGATTGAAAAATCAAGGCTTTTTTGACATCCCGCTGATAATGGAAAATATGATGACTCCATACTGCCAATGCGGCAGGTTTCTAGACGTTTTAGATGAAGCGTCGGTGTGTGTTGATGAAGAATGTACGCATTATTTTGCCAATGTGGATGTGTGGGAGCGAGCTGTGTATATCGATATTCCAGAGGACACGAACTATTGTTGGTACGGCTTTATTTAAAGGATAATTGGACTTTGCTGTAGCAAGATATGAAACTAGTTCGCTAGACGTTAGGTCCTCTCAAAAAAAGCATCCTCAAGTAAAATTTAGAAAGAACAGACTTGGAAATCGTGACAGTATCTACCTAACTAATCGAATGTTTCCTTTTCCTTTATTTTCTGTAATCCATACTCTGCTTAGCTGCATGGCTCAGCGCTACATAGAGGTCAGGAAAGTCAAATGAAAGATCCCGTGAGTGATCGTGTTGTCAGGTAAGAAGTGCCTGAGGACGGTTTCCGTTGGTCAGCAGCTGTCGGATGAATTAACGCTGGTCGGGTATTTACCTTCCTGGCGGTGTAAAATTTCTCTATCTACTTCGTTGTTAAGTTCAAGTATTATTAGATCTTTAACAAAATTCGACTTTTTGATAAAATTGTGGCGAGTATGCCATTGTGAGAAGATCAAAGATGCAAGCGTCTAACGCTAATTTTTCTCCTATCCTTCTTTCTCTTTCCTCTTATAACCCCTTCAGTTTTGCTAATTCTCACCCTGACCATCCAGTGAGCACCAACTCTCTACCGCACTCGGCTCTCGGCTCTCACCTCGCATCAGCAATATCAAGGAAGTAAAAGGCAAAGGCGAAAAGGTAAAGAGGTGTAATATTCTACTATCCATGCAACCTCTATGTATACACAAGACCAATGAACGTCGCCTACAGGGCTAGGTCAATAGTCCCATCCCCATTCAGTCACAAAGTATCTATAATATGCACCCAATTACTCTTTCTTGTTTTTCCCACCCATCACCATTATCAATAAGTTTCTCTTGTAGCACAATTCGTATGTTTTCTCTCCTAGAAAGTGGTATCACCATGTCACCGTCCCATTATCAGGGCTTGCATGCCCTATCAACTCAACGCTATTGCAAAAAAAGAACAAACAAGCAATGTCTCGACGTGAGACCAGCCATTAAACAGCAGACGTCTCATCCGCCTTATTAGTATGTGCTGGGGTTGTGGTGTGCGTAGGACCAGTGGCATGAGTGATGTGATCCACAATCTCTTCCTTCAGTGTCCCCTTCTCCGTAATACCGAGCTTGGCCGCAAAGGTCTCATGTGGGACCCATTTGGCGCTGGTTCGTGGAGTGGTCTCCTCAAGCATACGATCAACTTGTTCGAGAGACAGGCCCTTGGTCTCGGGGATAAGAAGATAGGCGTAGACGAAGCAGGCAGTGCAGAGGGAGCCCCAAACGAAAAAGACGCGGGAGCCTAGATTTGCCTCGCCGGGGTTGGAACCCACCATATAGGGAGTAATGACTGCAATGATGCAGTTCCAGAGCCAGTTGGATGCAGTAGAAAGACCGACTCCACGAGAGCGGATGGGGAGGGGGAAGATCTCGCCGATCAATACCCAGGCACCTGTGTTCGGTTAGTTATAGCTTTTGAGCTAGAGATATTAGAACTTACCAGGTCCCCAAGTAGTGGCAAAAAAGAAGATATAAATGCAAATGAACGCAATTTGAGACTGAACGGCACTGTCGTTGTTCTGGGACTCACGGCCGGCGGTAACACCAACAATGGCAACAATAAATTCGCAAATTAACATGCCAAGAGCACCCCAGATCAAGATGGTTCTCCGGCCAAATCGCTCAATAGTATAGAACGAGATGGGGGTAGAGCAAACATTGACCAAAGTAGTGACCAAACCAATGAGGAAAGGGTTCTTAATCGTGCCAAGGGTTTGGAAAAATGTAGTGCCAAAGTAGAAGATGAAGTTGATTCCGGTCCATTGTTGCATCATCTGAAGAGACGTGCCGAGAATCGTACGGCGCAAATTGGAAGAAGGGTTGCGAAGTCCGCCCTTGAAGCAGTTGAGCCACGTGCCAAAGTATCCAGAAGCTGGGATGACCGAAAGCTCGTACTCGTGGTTGGCAACGATCTCAGCAAGTTCCTGTTGAATGTATTCCGATCCCTCGGGCTCACCACGAAGTCGGGTAAGGGACTTGGTGGCCTGGTCGAGATTTCCCTTCTTGACATAGTAACGAGGACTCTCAGGAAGGAGGAATAGACCGATGGCTAAGATCAAAGCCCAGAGCATCTGCAAAGCAATCGGAATGCGGTAGGAACCAGTATCCATTCTGTTTTGTGTGCCATAGTTGACGCAAGACGCAAGCAAGATGCCGATGGTGATGCAGAATTGATAGCCAGAAACGAGGGCACCGCGAACTTTCTTTGGGCAAATTTCGGACATGTACAGGATGATGATGGCAGACACTGCGGAGTATTAGCGAATTTCGGGATCGAACGAATAAGAAACCTTGCAACAACAGCCACAGAGAGGCGTGAGGCACAGTTTCCCCAATCATGATCTTTTCACAATTTCTTCGCAAATACTACCACACTTTTGTTCAAGGAGGTTGCCATGAAAAGAGTCAATTAAAATTAGCTTACCAAAACCAACACCAAAACCAGCAACCAAACGACCTGCAACGAGCAGACCAAGACCAGAAGAAGCCGTCTGGAGAATGACACCTACGATGAAAATCAGGCAGCCAAGGATAATGGTAGTGCGACGTCCATACCTGACCAATTAGCACACTCACTGGGAAATGTATCCAGGGTGTCGGCATAACAGGCCGGGATTCAAATAGAGTGAACGGGAGGAGTGGTGAAACTGGAACTCGAACTCACCAATCGGCCAAATCACCGGCAATCAAGGCACCAAAGAAAGTTCCCGCGGACAAAATACTGGTGATCAAACTCTTCTTCCACGCAGGTAAGGTGAAATCTTTCTTGGTCTGCTCATCCGCATCCGACGGCGGGATGGGAATGCCGGTGAACAGGTTGATGAAGTAGGGCATGCCCATAACACCAGAAATGTAACCGGAGTCGAAGCCGAAGAAGATGCCACCAAAGGATGCAAATGCACACATCAAGTAGGCCTTGAGGGTGACGGGGGCTTCAATGCGCGCCACATCCGTGGTTGCGAGGAGTCCGCCTGCCATGATTGAGGTTGGGACTGGAATGTAGGCAGTGTTTTGTATATGGTGTTTGTGGTGTTAACGATAGCTCCAGCTAATTTGGTGTCGTTGTCGTGAATGGGAACGATGTCCAGCAGTGCTGTATAGCAGCAAGTATAGGGTGAAGGTGTAGGAATGAAGGATGGAGGATGGAGAATGGAGAATCGTAAGGCTATTACGACTTCAGCGCAAGAGGAATGGAGCACGGTAACCAGAAAGACGACCAGGCGACGGGGGAAGCGAGATGATCTTATATTTTGCTTAGCGGCGCCGTTCGCTACAATAAACATCGTCGTCACTTCCTATCTGTAACAACAAATAACAGACTCGACCGCAACCTGCATGACCATCCATGGATCTCCCCAAATAATTTCACTTCATGCTAAACCGCATTCAGCCACTAGCGTCCACGACACATTGACCAATGGACGGGCCGCATTCAGCGTCTCCAGCAAATCACGCGCGGAGATGTGGGGAAGCGTGTTGAATTGAGTGTGAGAGCTAGCGGTTAGTGCAGCGTCTTTTTCTATAGCGTAAGATGAGTGGATCACATCCCCAGTTACACTATTCGGTCTGTGCACGGCTCCACTCAGCGTCACCCCAGCTTTGGGGAATCCAGCTCCGCCAAGCATCCCCGCTTCCGGCCGGCGTGCGATCCCTGCGGCATCCAGGGTAGATCCCAGGCGGATCCCTGCCAAAAGGACCGAATGGGCCTCGATAGTCATTGGATGGGGCTTGGCGAATATAGGGTTTAGCCCGGGTGATTGGTGCTGGAGGAAAGAGCGACCGTGTTGCGGAGAAGATCATCTGATCGGAGAAAACTGGCGATGGGATGATGGGGCTGAGCTGGGGAGGTCACATTCTGCTTTTATTCATTGTGCATTACTCGTTGCTTCTAGCTCTTTGGTTATTCACGGTGGGAATAAGGTCCTTGCTTAAGGAGGGGGAGACGAAATGGAAATACTGTACCATGAATAGCCGCCATGCGTTTGATGATGGAACGGGGGGTGAATGGGGTGCGTGGTATTGCTGGAGCCGGATGCGATGTTGGATGGATGCTGGATGCTGGATGATGGTACGTACTGTTGTCCCGTACGAGCATCAAGAGAGAGCGAGCGCATGGTGGAGATTTATCATCATGTCTCGATGTCCAAAGTACCGCCGACTTCGTAGCAAGTACAGCGAGAATATGCGCAATGCAATGTATACGCCGACAATCAACAAATAAACAAGGCCCGATTCCCTGATTCCGCGAGTCTGAGACGTCTTGAGATGTCTCGATGCAAGCAAGTCTTCCTCTTGTTACTTCACAAATACCTCCCCAGCCATACAACGTACCACCGCCAGGCACGCCAGCCGAGAAGCCTCCGAGCCCGAAGTATTGTGGCTGCAGCTCCATGACCGCGATGGCTGCAATCTCGAGCCACGCTGCACCCTGACGGTTGGAGAGAACTTTGGACGAAGAAGTCAAGCATCAAGCATCAAGCAGCCATCGATTACGCCCCATGGTGCGAGTGATAGAATCTGTCATTTCGGGATATTAGCCGGGAAGACATCCCAAATTTACAGCGAGATGATTATCGCAAAAAATAACCTGCAGGAAAACAAGACGTTGCAAAAACAACCAAACCCCCCTCGCTCCCAATCAACCATCAAATCTCGTCCAAGTCACACATAATTTCATCCTACCGTGACACGTTCATCTTACCTTCAATCTCACCTTCACCTCCCTCCGCCTCTCAACCACCTCATGGAGACGACTTGCAACCAACCACGGCGTAATGAAAGATGTTCAAGGGCCGAGAAACGGACCGTTGGCTTGCATTCTCCATCTGCTCTGACATGCTGGTCCTGCGGCGTAGTAAGCGCCGTCCAATGACTTCCCACCATTGCACGTTGGTCATGCCATGCGACGAAATGATTGTCATTACCGACCACCCTCGTTTGCGCTCGTCCTAGGAAGATGCGCCTGAAGACGGTTACCTGCGTCGTACATACTGCTGGTGCTCGTGGTCATCCTAGCCAGAGGGTAAATCACAGCACCATCATCCCATCGCAACCCCAGCCGGTACATGTGACATCGGTTGCACCGTCAGCAGCAGTACTTGGTGACATGCGGTAACACACCCGACTGGAAACGATGGTAGGTAGCATACATTCCAAACAAGCATATGAATCCAGCTTCCAGTTTCCAGCTTAACCACATTAACCACATGGCATGCGGGAGCTCGAACCCTTCTCTAGTGGTACGGTGTCCGGAAACATCTCGGTTGCACGTGTCTTGCTATTAATATAATCCTCTTGTTTCTTGGTTTTGTCAAGTACCTTTTGTGACATACCCAAGCGACCGGAAACGTTTAAGACATCCATTACAAAGTCCCTCCATAGTCCCTACATTGTCTCATGCCACCAGCGCCAAAAGTGCCATGCTGCCAAGCTCCCCTCACATTCCTGACTTAATATAGTAATATAGGGGATCCAGGTACCGACCACCCACGATCTCACCGTGTGCAAGTCCCCAACATCATTCGCGATAACTTACACCACCGTCCTTTTCTTTCCCCATTCCCCTCCCATTGCCAAACCAAAACACACGCTTTGAAAAAAAAACAATCGCCATTCAAAGCATAAACATGACATGTCGTCCAGCTACCGTCGCGTAATTCTTCCACTCCACTTTCTCACAGCAAAACGTACCGGTGACCCGCTCTCCCGCAAACCACCGTGCCCGCTAGAGCGTACCCTGTACCAAACCAGCACCAGCTCCAGCACCAAGCAAAAAACACCCTAATGAATGTTAGTACGAATATTCCAGTGTTTTGGTTGCTGCTACCGTCGCATAGCGTTTGACCCGGTGTTTACCCATCTGCACCACGCGTGAGGTTTGTTTACGCAATAACAACAAGTTGTTGCAAAGAAGGGTTTTGGTATTCTTTAACTATACGTGTGTAGTGTATGGTGTATACTTGCAGAACTGGATCGTTGAGCCTGGTGAATTGGCGCTGCTTAGTCATGCTTTTTTTTCGTAGGGCAGCATTTACAGTAATTTGATAGATTTATGGCGCGGCTTCACAACACCGCAATGCTCCTATTCTGCATCGTTAACGTATGAATAATCGAACTACAAGATATACAAGCGCTTTTAAGATCGAGGAAGTGTATAAAGTCCATCATGCTCTGAAAACCCGTGTGTGTTATTTCAGATAGAATTATTTATACCGTAAAAATGGTGCTTGTGTTTACTCCAAAACAAAACAAGACTGAACGGCATTGCTGCTTCCACATGGTCTTGCTGTGTAGACTTTGCAACTCTGCTCAATTAAGAGCAAGGACTCCTTCCTTCTGGCGTAAATATATCGAACAGCTATTTAATTCGTTCGTAGCGATGTGACCAAATATTTCCACAAGAAGTGGGAGTTTTGAAACTTTAAAAAACAGACAGCCTCGTGCGGCTGAATTGGCGGCAGCCTGCTCCTACCTTGCGGACGTTTTATCTTTTCATAGAATGAGGCACCATTTATCTGTATAGCGCCATATCGTGACGCTTAATCGTGACTCTGTTGCTCGGGGCTTAAATAGTCTACATCAACATAACAAGGAGGCCGTATTCTAAAAGGCAGGCCCACAGATATCTTCGCCTCCCAAATCGCTACAATGAGGCTCTTGAACACTTCCACATACGAATTAAGGGAATTTGTGCGTGACGTTCCCCATTATGCCATCTTGTCGCACACTTGGGGCGAGGAGGAGGTGACCTATCAAGATATGGTGAACAAGCGGGGGCTTGACGAAATCTCGCGGAAACAAGGCTATCCAAAGCTAGATGGATTTTGTAAGGAGGCTGCCCGACATGGCTTCCGATGGGTATGGATGGACACCTGCTGCATTGATAAAAGCAGCTCCGCGGAGCTGTCCGAAGCAATTAACTCCATGTTTCGTTGGTATCGAGATGCGTTTGTTTGTTACGTTTACTTGTCCGACTTTCTTGCTCCCCAGGCTTCGAAGATTCGGTTCTCGGATTCAGGTGCTCGTTGCCGTTGGTTCAGAAGAAGCTGGACACTACAAGAGCTCCTGGCTCCTGAAAATGTAGTCTTCTACGACCAAGACTGGAGAGACATTGGTACCAAACGCTCCTTAGCGGATGATATAGCGATCATAACTGGCATCAATCGGAAACTTCTCTCTAGCGAAGCTGAAATCGACGACTACAGCGTTGCCCAAAAGATGAGCTGGGCATCCCAAAGAGATGCAACAAGAGTCGAAGATATGGCCTACTCCCTTCTGGGACTATTCAGCATTAACATGCCCCTCCTGTATGGCGAGGGCTCAAGGTCATTCGCTCGCCTGCAAGAGGAAATTATCAAGACAAGTACAGATTAGACTATCTTCGCTTGGACATTTGATACTGAAAATTATGCTGCCCGGGGCGGCGCGAGGGGCAGCGCGAACCAGGTCAGCGGTATGTTAGCTTTCTCGCCAGAATGTTTCATAGTCTCGGGTCGAATCGTTCAAGCCCCGGATCAAGATCGGGACAATAACATGTATAGCATCACAAATGCTGGTCTTCTAATCAACATACCTCTCTATCAGGATGGTCCCGAACTTATCGGAGTCCTGAATTGCTACGATGAAGCCGATCCCAGTACCAGGTGTGGCTTTCACCTTGAACGATCCGCGTCACCAGCCAAGTACTCCTTGAGGTCTAACTTACTTGGAATCACATCCCAGCGGGTACTCTGCCGGCGTATCAATTCAGATCGCCGTCTACGCCATATAGATTCCAAAGTGCTCTTGCAATGTAAAAGCGTCCCTCTGATAGTCAACCCAGTTTGGAAAATCCCTGAAACGCGGCGTGTTGGGTTCCTAAACTATGACATCACTCTAGAGCTCGATCTGGATGAGGAGTCTGAATTTTCGCTAGTCACGTCGAAACATTCCTACCATTCCCTGAAGCATCGCCAATTAAGGAAATCGTATTATTACATTTTTAGTAATAAGGTATGGAATCAGTTTGGTGTTAAGCTGCAGCTAGATTTCATGGCAACGGGCGCGTATCAGTCAAGTCTAGAATTCGTGGATTTTAGGAAAGGAGTTCGGGAGGACGACTGGACCACCACCCCTGTTGTCACACCAGCAGAAGAAGTCGAAGAGAAAATAGGGGATGACAGACAGTGGGTAGTGAGAGCAAGGACTCGTTATGGGGTTTTACAGAAGGAGCAAGAGGAGGTTCAAAGTTTCATTTTGCAGATTTCGCTCGAGAGACAAACGAAATTCTTACTACGTAACATAATGCGCGACTGGCGACTTGGAGATAGACAATTGAAACTTCAGCTAGATAGGAAACAATGAAATTAGTATATGTCTTAATCTACATAGATTGCCTATGCTCTAACCGCCACATACCGAATATTTATTCTTCCATGTCAGTGGTGCAGAGAAAATCCGAAAAGTAAAATATTGCAAGAGCATCCACAGATATTATCCAGCACAACTCATCTTATCTTCCCATCGACGGCATACGTCCCAATCGATGGAGGGTTCTTTGACTAGAAGCGCAGCGCCTGGGGTCAAATTGGGATCCCAAATACTATGATGCATAAATGCTCCGTCTTTCTACAAAGACTCTGCATAGGTAGGAATAAGAGCTTAGCTATATCATTGCTTCAGCTAACAAGAGGCTTTCAGCTAGTCAAACAGCCATCTCTGGACCGAGTAGCATGATAACAATCAGCCGAATACTATATGCTATAGCATCTCCAGATAGAAGAATCTCATCACAAGGACAAACCGTTTAGAAAAAAATTGAAAAATTTGTAGGCTCCAAGTCGGCCGAGGAAGACGACATCAAACGTGCGGCTGGAGCCAAGTTATATCTACCTTATCAGACTAGTTGGTTCGTTGAGTTACCCGCAGATGTATTTTGTTTTGTAGATATCCAAAGGCTTGCAAATCATGAATACTTTGAGAATGGTTTCCATTGTCTACCGAAAGTTCTCTGTATATTTAATATTTTTGGTCAAAATGCTTACTTTAATGTAACTCTAGTTGTAATGTGCAACTTGTTACAAATAATTCGCAATCTTGAACCATATTAACATTGAGCTTAGCTAACTTGCAAACAGAACACCACAGCAGCATGAAATCTCATATTCCTTGAAGTATTTGAAGTTTTTATTCTCTATATTAGGATCCATCATAGCTTGCTAGGCGACTTTCCATCCGCAATCTCAACGACCAGCTTTCCAAACTGCGTTCCCTTCTTCATATCATCAAACAGTGAATCAATATCCTCGACATTTTCGATGCCTTTCACCACTCTTGACACCACTGGTGTGATTTTCTCCTTGTTTACAAACGCAACCATATCCTGGAACTCCTGTCTTGATCCCATCGTCGATCCCTTTAGCTCGATATTGTTGAGGACAGCGGGCATGCTCCATTCCATCTTGGGCGCAACCGTCATGCCGTATTGGGCTATAACACCGCCAGCCTACGTCTTATTAGGATATTACCGCAGCCAGATCAGCTGGGACATACCTTCAGAAGTCTTCCAGCACGTTTAATGATATCTCCTCCAGCCCCATCGATTACAGCATCTATAAACGGCCTGTCTTTGGGCAGCATGCTCTTCAAATCCTTTTCCCACGTTGCACTCTTATAAATAACTCCTCCCTTAGCTCCTAGAGCCTTTGCCTTCTCGATCTTGGCCTCGTCACCACTCGTCACGTACACATTGCATCCCTTGGCGACCGCAAACTGCAACACATTCAAAGCCACACCGCCACCAATTCCAGTCACCAGTATATTCCTGCCGGGCAGCGCATTGCCACTCTTGGTGACAAAAGCCCTCCAGCCAGTAAGTCCCGTTAACGGGAGAGCCGCAGCTTGAGCAGGGCTCAAATGGCTCGGCGCCTCCTCGACCTCCGACTCCTCCACAACAGCAACCTCCTGCAACGTGCCGAGCGGGAATGTCGACGTGCCACCTACGATCTTGTAGCCTGTCGCGCTTTCTGGCCCATCGGGATCATTCTTCCAGCCTCGTCCCGGCGTCAGGATCACAGCCTTGCCAATCCATGATTTCGAAACTGCGGAGCCTACGGATGTGACTATGCCATATCCATCTGCCAACAAAGGTACTTCGAACGATATCGCGGGGTAGAGGTGTTGGCGGATGAAGAGGTCGCGGTGGTTCAGCGCTGCGGCTTGCATTGAAACGATCAGATCCTTGGGACCTGGAGTAGGAGTAGGGACATCTTTGAGGAGCAGTCTATGGTCAGATTGGGTGAGCATTGGCCTGTAAGTGGGAGCAAATCAATATCATACGGATAATAAACCTTTCCCGGCTTTCCTTCTACCTGCTGGATGATGATTGCTTTCGGCATATTGTCAATTCAGATGGTCTGGAAATTCGCGTATTAAATAAAATAAAATGCTGGAATATTGAGATGTAAGCTTCAGATGCCTATTGTAGAAACTGACAATGGAATACAATCTGTACTGTGACGTTTGCTATCGCGCATATCGCCCCGCATTTCTAATCCCGAGCTGACTTACCGAGGCAACTGGCTGTTCGTACACACTAAACCCCGCCGAGCCAACCCCCTATTTACGCGAAGTCGGGTTATCGGTTCGTGGGACATTTTTGGAGCTAGTAACATTTTAGATTCTTGATCGCTCCAACTGCACTCTATCCCGAAAAGTATTTGAAAAGCACGTTAAATTATTCAGGAATTAGGTCTTCACAGCATGAGAGCCTCTGAAAGAAGTGAAGGAGTCTGTGAAACCTGAATCAGATAGACTTTTCGTGATTCAACTTGAGAGTGTAATGAAGAACCACTAATCGAGAGGTGTTAAACACTGGTCCACTCCGCTCAAAAAGCTGTACAAGTCTTGGGTGACGGACATTCACAGTCTAAAGAGTTGCAAATACGCCTGGTTTCTTCTTCACAATATCTGAACGGCAGACCAAGCAATGAAAAAAGCGTGCGTTCCGCACATCATCTAGAGGCAGTGAAATTCCAGAGACGTAAAGAGATCCCTCAAAAACTAGGGATCCCCGGATCAGTTTCCAAAAAACAAAATAAGACCGGCTATCCCAGCAAACTTTCTATTAAAGGATCATCTGCTGGGATAATACCAAAGTGTGAAATAGCTTCATTTCCTATAGAATCGTTAATGTCCCAAAAAATCCATACATACCAAAAACCCCAAGTGGAGCGATGCCACTTATCATGGAAGCTACTTGATATCAGTGCATGCTGGTACCATTTAACAAGCTATAATTATCTTACCAAGAGTATTGGTAAGTCGAGTCGTAGCGTGGGCTACATCCTATATTTGGTGTCAACGTGCTTGAGAATTCGTCAATATTTCCGCCATACTGAACAATTATAGACAAGCATCGAGGATTTGCGCTGGAATGCAGAAGGGTTGCTGCTTACCATCATTGAAACTGGAGAACAGACGAACTTAGTCCATTGCATCTCCAAATGCTTGATCGATATCTACACAGACACATTAGTGGGATGTGGGTAATACCCTCGAGCGGTTTCCTCTCTACTAAATGGCAAAACTAAATGGTGGGCTGATGTTCAGTATTTTGGTGATTGTTTTTGATACCACTGACAAGGTTTCAGAGGTGACCAGCTTCTGTTACTCGAGATCAGGGCCTTATTTTTAAAGTTTTTTTGGGCGACCGAAGTCATGTATGTAAATAAGGAAATCCAAAAATGGAGAAAAAGCCGCATAGAACAACAGTCGCAGAGCCTACCCAAATCAAAACTGCAAAAACAAGTAAAAGAAAAGTTGAAACTACTTCTTCGATTGCCATCCAAGTTCCTCAACTACACTAGCAGTAAATTTGAAATGGTGTGGGTTGGGGTACGGGTTGATCTCGCCACTCTCTACACCATAGGACTTTTAGTGAAGAACCGGAGCAGGCAGCAAGAACATGGCATAACAGTATGAGATGCAACGAACAAAGTCTGGAGTTAGAGGCTTGAATTGATGTGGGAGGGGGTACGAGTTGGTCTCTCCGCTCCCTACAACAAAGCAACGCAGACAAATAGATGATGCAATATGATGACAGTAGAGATGGTGATTTGAAGTTGATGATATTGTCACTTGCTGGATAATTGAATTGACAAGAGAGGGGGTACGTGAGGATCTCTCCACTCTCTACATCAAATTGGCAGCAGTGGACTAATTGTCAAAAACTCATGTGAAGTAGCTGATAGGTCCTCCTGACCTTCCAGCAAAGACAGCAGCCTCGGCTTGCTCTTCCTGCTCAGCCCGAGCAAGAATCGCGTTGGTATCACTACGATCCATACAGAATGCAGCAAGACCAGCCCACGGAGAGTTTGCTACAAGTCGGGACTGATCTGTTCCATACAATCCTACAGAGGAAGGTGGAAGACAGATTTCATCCGTGCGATGCAACTCCGATATGAAGCCTTTGGCGTCTGTTTTCCACTCTCTACGAACTAAGCCATGGCGGTCGGCGACATGGTCAAGAGGAAGGTTGATTGGACGGCCATTGATAGACGCTTGATAGGTACCTATCATGCGCACCTCAGAAATTGTCATTCCCGAGTTCTGCCAGTGAACCTTCTTCGGAAGATCAGAAGAGGCCACCTTGAGAGCTGACTTGAGGGGGGTAGGTCTATCCTTTGATGCTTCCAACTTGTATAAATCGGGATGGCACCAGCGGGTCAAGAAACGAGAATAAGTTTTTGGTTGAAGGGCAGCTTTGGCTGCGCGAGCAGCCTCCGCTTTCTTACGTCGTTGATGGCTGCTGGAGCATCCAAACGCACCAGTGGCAAAGGGGACGACAGAGTGATCTAGGCGGGATCTGAGTGCTTCGAGCGAAGCACCAGAAGGAGACAGCTTGATCGATGGTGAAGATACAGGGAACTCTGGTATCTCCACCAACGAAGTGGTGACGGTTGGCTCCCAATCCATGGCATCATCAGCAGCAGAAGACACAGGGAGCTCTGGTGTCTTCGGCGATTGCATGGTGACGTTGGAAGATGGGTAAGTTGGACCTACAATCGGAGGAAGGGTATTCTTTTCAAAATAGACCTTCCTCTGAGGCATAGGTGCAGGAGTTGGTGCCACTGGCACACGTCGGATAGGAATCTTGTAGATAAGAACAACTGCAAGAATACCCATTCCGGTGAAAATCAGATGAGCGGCAAAAGACATGATGATGGCTAGAGAGCCGGGCACCAATGTCTCGTAAGTAGATGTTGCATGAGCAGAGTGGTCAGTTCTGAACAATGCAAAAAGGGTGAGGGCAATGAGAAGAGCAGTGACGTTCGAGATGAAAGACATTGCGAAGATGATGATTTTGATGATAATAACAGTGAGAAAGTGCGATCTAAAGACGTGAAATCTTAAGTTGCAACGAGTAGGAAGTTCCTGAGAAGAAAATGTAAACAAAGCAGCGCGGGCTGTTTATAAAGAATCAGCTAGGAGACTAGTGGCTGTTAGTGCCGCCACTTTCCCAAAACGGAAATCGGGTAGACGCCCAACACAACTTTTACCTGGAAATTTTCTACCTTCCGTAACCACAATAACTGGCAAACGATCATAGAAGCACATATTGGAAGGTGGCTATTTTACAATCAGAGAATATTTTTCCTGCCTAAAACACCAATGGGATACTTTAGGGAGGCAGGGATGACGGCATAGAAAGGTATGATTGCCCTTTACTATGAGCACTGACTGACCTGACATAGCAGCTATTTGACGTGCGTGAGACAACCACTTCCATATCACGAAAGTACCCAAGGATTCAAACGAAAGCAATACCAACTATGAGCAGTGAAGACGCTGCTAGACACATGTTGATGCAACGTAACGCAGATTTCTGGTTGGCAATTGCGCAAAGTAGCTTGTTTTGGAACGGCACTACACCTGCATCGAGTATCAAGTCTGTAAGCTTGAAAGACGATGGAGCTTCTATCAATATAAATTACATTCGCGAATTCTAGACTCATTTGTTTTAGATTTTAGATTTTAGCTAGCACTCTAATCTATGCTGTTACTGTTTCTGTATGAATAAACAATTTCTAAAGCCATAACACCGTCGTGAAGATTTAATTGACACATGCATTGTTAAGCTGACAATACGAAGAGGTAAATCCGGATAGAAACCGCTTCCTTAATTTACTCAGTGTCTTACATATGTACTGCAAAATGGAAAATGTTAAGATTATTGATGTATTGGTAAAAGCGATTCAACTCTATTGAGGTACCTAATGCACTTCTCTTCTTTAAAGTATAGAGATTGATTTTTGATTGAGCATTAACGACCAGCTCTTGAATATGAAATAAGGTCTAGATGTGGTTCTTCAGCGCTTTGCAGTAATCTTTCTTCCCTATTCCAACCGACTAGCCAGCATGTCGTAAAATGTTGGCTGAATTGGCTTCCAGCCAAAAGACTGAAGCCTTGATGCCTTAGATCTAGAGTTTGAACCCCACATCAGAAGAGCATAGGGATGAATACTTACCGCCTCTTCTTCGGAAACCTTCTCTACTTCTTGTGATTGAATCAGACCTTGTCTGCTCAAAACCTCAGCGAGCTTTGTGACAACATCTACGAGAACGTATTCTCGGCCGGAAACATAATAAACTCCATCGTCACCCCATGTCATTCTCGTTCCATCTTGACGCAATGCATCCTCGATCAAGAGAATAACTACAGAAGCCAGGTCTTTGACGTGAACACCGCTCCACGAATTCTTTCCTTGGCCAACAGTAAATCCTTTCCCACGCTTGATGATAGCTTCCTCGAGCCAAGGAAACGTCATGCTCTTCGTTTTGATGGGTCCATCACCTTCTCCATATACGAGACCGGGAACAACTAGTGCAGTCTTTACCCCTAGATCCCTTCCTTGTTTAATTGTTGCCTGATCAGCGTCCCAATGCATGTGAGAAGAATCGAAAGTTGTGATTTCGACTAAATCTTTAATGTCATCGTAGACGCGAGAAGATGCGTTTCCATATCCATCGGGCGCCTCACAATTACTCGCGCTTCCTGACATCTGGATGAATGAGCCACCTTTCCCACCCTCCGAAAGACCCTTGATGAGACTCTCCACAACCGAAACATTGTCGCAGTCAGCACACTGTACAACTATGTTGGACTTCTTGGCTTCTTGGAATAAGAGATCGAGAGACGACAAATCGCCCAAGACAGTTTGTATGGATGGGAGTTTTGATCTGATCATCTGCGCCTGTTCCTCGTTCCTCACAAGGCCGACAACTTGCCATTCAGAATGCTGGCGAGAGAAGTCTGTAGCCAATTGCCCTCCAATATATCCACTAATACCAGTGATAAACACTCGAACTGCCATGTTGAAGTTTGCTATTAGATTGAAGTGAAAGGAGACTAGTAAGCCGCGATGGTTTATGGCTATGAATTGATTATCACAAGAGAATGAAGCTTCTTGACTGCGAGCTCTCGGGTTTTTATACTTAAGATAAATGTTGATTTCAAATGGAGGATTCATCAATGTTATCTAGCAGTCCACAAGAAAAATCGAAATGGGTTGATTATTCATCTCGTTATCAGGGGTTTCGCTTAAGGTCTGCGGAATTTTACCTTTTTGGGTCTTTCTCCGCAACTTTGTCATTATTGCGGCCCCGCTTTTTGTCCGCAGACCCATCCGCAACATCTTATCGCCGAAATGGCTGTTGTCAGCTGCTACTTATTCCCATCTGCATCTTCGTGGGCATCGTCGTATCTCTAGGCCCAACCAAGAAATGCCGCTCCAACAGCTATCAAGGCTTTCTTGTACGACATGTAAATCACGGAAAAGAAAATGTGATAGAAACTTGCCCAAATGTGGCATGTGCACAAGGTTCGTAAGCTGAATCTACCTTACTCGTCGACCACCAGACTTGCTCACCTTTCTTTGCAGAAAGAATCTACCCTGCAATTATGCCTCACAGTCCATGTCTAGCCGGCGGTTTGATGAAGACCAAAGACGTCATCAATCTATACTTCGACAAGCGTACCCGGCTTCCGCCACCCACCAGGACAAATCAACAAATCATTTTACACAAAGTCTGGACCACGATACAAAGGCATCAATAGAGTCTGATATTGGAGAACATTCATCCGTATACTTCTTGGCCTCTAGAATATCACAGCAGTTTCAAGTCAAGCTCCCAATCCCTAAGCATCCAATACCTCATTACGTCAGCTCGATCGTAGGTGACAACTCTCAAAGACTGGCAGTAGCGACGACTTTCTTCGAGACCATTCACAAGTGGGTACCTATAGTTTCGAAGAAACGTTTCTATGAGAATGTCAATCCTCTGTGCCTACTTCGTCCTGACTATGCACTTTTGTTAATGTGTATGGACCTTTTGTCCTGGCTCCCAGAGTCACACATTCATGACGCACGCATCCCATTATATCTTTCTATCAAAAGATACCAGCTCGACCTCGACATTTCAGGCTTCCTTTCAATCCAAGCTTTACAAGCCAGTGTATTTATTGCTATTTTTGAGCTTGGTCATGCCATTTACCCATCAGCCTTTCTCTCCGTCGCGACTTGCGCCAGATACGGCTCTGCTTTGGGTTTAGGTTGGAATCCAACTCGGCCAAGAGAAGATTCATATTCTTGGATTGATGCAGAAGAGCAGAATAGGGTCTGGTGGGCCATTGTACTTTTGGATAGGTAAGTTTTCATTTGAATTGTTCAAATCACCTTGGCAACTTTATACGGTTGCCCGTGGCCACAGTGATTGTCTTTAAATGTCCCACGATCCTTGGTCTAGTTCTAATGTGTATTGAATCAGGATTGCAAACATAGGAATGCCCGAGCAACAACTACTAATTCCAAACCCTGGAGTTGATGTTCGCCTACCTGGAAGCGACCTTGATTGGGACAACGGTGTGCGTAGCTATAGTATATGTCTAAACTTATTAATGATTATCTAATTCATAATAGGTGAATTCTACTCACACTATGTATACTTTGACAACCCCAACAGTTGAATGGGGAGATATGGGACCATTTGCACTGGTAGCTCAAGCAACAAGACTTTTGGGGTTAGTGTTGGAGCACATAGCAGACCCTTCAAACTTAGATGAGGAAGAAGCACTCCTTCTTGATGGGGCTTTGACTGGATTGGCTAAGGTCATCGTAGCCGAGGGCGAGCTCCAGTTTTTACACATGATGAATCAACAAGCTATTTGCTCGATGTAAGTTTGTCCTTGTATGAGAGATTTCAAATTGACCCAAAACAGCGCCTTGCTCCTTCTGCACGAAGCTCACGCATCTCTCCCGGCGGGTAGACAATCTTCGGAGTACTTCCGCAGCGCTCATTATGTCAAGAACTGCATTTCCGACCTCACAAGGTCAGTCGCCAATATGTCAGAACACCCCGCTATCTTACCTGTAGGGGTCTGCGTGAAAGAAAGCTCCTCCTTTCTAGTGCCACTTCTATACCTGGAAGCTTGTGTAGTGGATCGAATTCATAAGGAGAACCCTACTACCGAAACTTTGCAGAATACTGTCATGTTCAGGTGGGTCTTGGAAATTTTTGATCAAAGATGGAAAGTAGCTGGCAAGTATTCCTTATCAATAAAGTAGACTTATACAAAAGCTTATTGTGTGACTAGGGGCGTATCTGAAAATACTCGAAGCTATAAGGATGGCAGGAACAATGTGATACATATATACCAGTCCTATGATACTAATTGCTACACAACTGAGCTTCAGTAAATAAACCTTATACATGGTGGTGATAGAAGAATCATTAAGAAGCCCGCCTGAGACAATTGCGGTTCTACATCATCAATATAATAGACTTGATATGGTTGGTGAACCATTCCAATCAAGAAGCACGAATAGGATGCAAAGCAGTTCATTCTAAGCCCAATAGGAATGATTCTTACTACACCATCTCCAAAAAGAAAATTGCTGAGCATCTACCGCTTGCTTTGGTCTAGTGCCGACATGTGTTGTAGGTGACACTCACTCATCTCACTCCCTGCTTTCCTCCATCTGTCCTCTAATAAACATACCCAATACTACTCAAGTAGCCAGCTCACTTGACTAATACAACTGACCTTGAAGGTTTATGATTTATTTGATATTGATAATTATCATAGTAATGGAGCTAAGCTGTTAAATTCGAGTAGTTTGATCGCTGTTTTACGTAAGATTAAACGCTCGCTTATTCTTCAGCTGACCCTCAAGTGCTTTTCTGAGAAAACCGCGGGGCTTCCTAAAGTTCCCTCTTATTTGCAACACGATGACCCATCAATGAACCCAAACTGTTGATCCCAAGATTCAAATTTGGCCCTCTTTCTCTCACTAGTAATGAAGAACCAAGGCGTCCTGTATTAAACTGCCCTTCGAGCTAAAGAAGTTCTCACACTCTCCCCTCTCCCTTCTCTTCCATAATTACTCCTTCGAGCTCCCTTTCTACACTGCCCTCTTCTCGCATCCGCTCTCTCTCAGAAGCATTGAGCTTTGGACAAAGGATTTCTGGATTCGTGGCGTTGTTTGTTGGTGTTGGTGTTGGTGTTGGTGATTTAAATATGGGTTTGATGGTCAGATTCTTACTTGGATTGACCCTCCAAGTGAGGCATATCTATATTAGGCTACTTAGTATTCTGATTTAGCGAAACACAACTCTGTCACATTGAGCCATGCTTTCCAGCCTCTTCCTTTTGATCCCATTCTTATTACACCTGAATATGATTTGCAGTGCGGTTTCCAAAAAAGAATATATAAATCAAGTGTTGAGCGGTGTTGATGGAGAAAGCAGCAGCACAATACCATCTCTATTCTAGATACATCTGCTCAGAACATCATGACTGTGTCCAATTCCTTAAATTTCTCGTAGAACATAACAATCGATATGGCTTGGCACACTCGAACTTTATTGATCCTGACAATAATAACTATCATTTTCAACCAAGTCTCGTATTCAAAACCTACGCCGCCCAATGAAGACAACAAAGATACCCCGACTGGAGAGAAACGCCCCGGAAGCCCTAACCCCGAGGGCCCCGCAAGCTAGTCACCAACAAATTTGCAATGGAAAAGGCTCATGACGTCTGGACGACCTACATAAAAGCCAGCCCATTTGACGGCCAGATAACTTACAAATATATGCTGGATCGAGCCGAGAGCCACTTCACTTGGCTTACCCAGAATAACGTTGTGTCCCGTCACCCCAGGAATGAAGATAGCACTTTTAATACCGAAAAATGCGTGTCCTTATTGGTTGCAGCTTCGTACTGGCCCAAACTTGCCTTCAGCGCCTCAACCAAACCCATGGGAAGTGGAATACGTGAATTTAGGGGCACGGTAAGCCCTAGTCCTGATGGAATGGGTGATGTTAAGGATTCCAAATGTCGTCTTCTGAAAGCCGCACTCGCAGGCGGAGTCACAGACCCGCATGCAGAAGATAACTCTTGGAAAATCCTCGAGCTTCATGCAGGCAAGAAGGAGATAGATAAGTATCCCGATGGCACAATCACAGCTGTGTTTGGAGCGCACGCGAACGAATGGGACCCAGCTCAAAATTGTGCCAAGCTTAAGAAGGGGTTTAAAGTAAGAGAGCTACTTCCGTGTGGAGACGCGGACGGTGAAAGTAGTAGAAGAACCCCTACTTGCGTACAGGTTGCCCAGAAGTTAAACGTGCAAGTTAAAGGCGGTGCTGCGTGATCTGCTTCTAATAATTCTCCACCTGAACCCTAGAACTAAGTTGCCACTAAGTTAGACTAGAGATTATGAAGACGTGGCCTAGTGGCTATGGCATGCGAAATATACTGATCTTTCGAGGACTATGCACAGGCGTTTCATAATTTATTTTCCAGTTCTCTGTTTTTACTATTATGTTTTAGAATCTAGTCATGCCTACAATTTCAAGCATTTCTTTTCCACTTTTTTTACTCAAGACCCCGCAGAACTTTGAGCTTCTTAAAAGTAACCAAAGGAATTGAACCGCGATCTTGCAAAATAATGTTGACTTGCAATATATTCAATAACCCATGGCTTCCCAAGGGGAACTATATGGAATCCTCTTACCCTTGCCAAGCTTCTCAGAGTTATAGCTTTCTCCCATCACCAAGGTCTCCAAGGCTTGCTCCTGCTCTTGTCTGCCATCTACAACCCCAAAATCTTTGTTCCAGTTCATCCAGATAAAAAGCGCCTTCAAGCCCCGTAACATTGCCACCGGCGCACAAAACTGGGTATAAGTTTCACGCATATCTATGGCGTACCTTGCATCCAAGTTCGCAGGGTGTATATCGATGGAAGAATGCCAAAACGGCTCCTCCATGCGAATATCCATAGTCAGCGCCGGTAGGTTTGCGTTCTGGCGCAGAGTTGCAAGACTCTGAAGCCATTGCTGCCAGCTCTCGGGGTTTCGTAATGAATATTCAGGTATGGCAGAATCAATCTCCAAGACAAGAAATTTCAAAAATGGTAATGACACTTTTGGCAAACACCAGAGGATTGGAAGATTTAAGGCATAATCTCTGTGTTCAGCTTGTGGATGAGGTACATCCCATCGAACACTGAAACGATTTTGACCGTAGAAGACCTCAAGAGCAACTTGTCTATACTCGCGGCTGACTAGAAAATGTGACCAAGGATAGTCTTCGCAAGTACATCGAATATTGAAGGCTGCATGGGCTTGACTACAAAAGCATTTGGTAAAGCTGCCTATACTCTCATAATCCATCACAGAATCCATCGCCACAGCAAATCCGTTGTTGCGGCATGATCTGTATTGATAGAAGCCAGACTCCTTACATATTATATTGCTGTCAGTAACTAGATTTGTGAACGATAGAACCATAAGCTGGAGCTCCCGGGAAAGGTCAAGGAATGGAAATTGATCTTGAGAGCTCGATCTCCCCGTTAAGTATAGTAGAGTGCTCTCTGTTAACGACTTTAGTTGTATATGAGGTTCTTTTCCAAGACGAATAGCACAATCCTTCAACGGAGGCAGAGCTAGCAATCCTTCTACAACAAGCTCGGCAGTTTCTCTATTCGTGCAATCGCATATCACGTAGAGTGAAAGCTGATTTGGCTCAAGACAGGTAGCTAAACGACTGCATATTCGCTGCCATTGTGACAATACTTGCTTATCTAAACGGGATTTGTTCCCAAGCTGTGATGTATGTTGTAGTTAGTGTGGACGAAAAAAAAAAAGGTTGAATATGATGTTTCTGTGCTACTTACAGCAGGATCGTGCGAGCGGCGACGTTGACATGGGCGCGAGCTTCCGCATTTTAGAAGTGAATTTCCTTTTGGACAACATGATCGTACACAAGTTGATGAGTTGACTCGAATCGTAAGCTGCCTTAATGCCCGTATCGCTGTTTCACTCATCCTTTCCAGAGCCTGCAACCCACCACATAATCTTCTCGTGATGACAAAAATATTGTCCTCGTAAATGAGCTTTTCAGCCTCGCTATGCACAGTGCGACAAACAAGCAGTAAGCTGAGTGGGAGGTCTTGCGTTCGTGTTACTTTGTTGTCGACGTAAATCGGCTCATCGTCATAGCTTGACGCGTTAATCAAGTCACCAAGTGATTCTATCTTGCCTAAAGATGCACTAAGGTTAAGATCAATATATTGCCCTTGATGTAAACCAGCTTCGCGGTAAATCTGGCGTCGAATGTGAAAGGGAAGTTGCAGGAAGTAACATGGGTGGCTTGTTGTGTTTTTCCGTTCACCCTCTGAAGAGAAGTAAGATGTGATTCTTTGCTGGCCCATGATACTTTGGAAACGCAAGAGTAGGTATTTAATGTTGGTAGACGCTTTGTTTCTTACTTAATTATTCGAAGGTTGTCCTGAATAACGTATGGAGGAGGTTCTAGAGTAAGGCAAGTAGGCAAGTGGCGCAGTCCAAGTTGGAAAGGTCCTAATCCAACTCAATTCACGTGAATGCAGCGAACTTTGTATCTAATTATAGCCACATAATGTGTCTAGTAACCAGCAAAGTCTTATCTCATAAACTCAACCTCAGAAAGTCAGGGAGATGCAACTAATGGCTATCCCGAATATGACTATCTGATGGGTCACGTGACGTTACTCTACCAAATGGTCTTGAGTAATATAATCAGGCAACATTCATGCTAAGTAAATATTAAAGATGAAAAAGATAATTTTTCACATCAGAGTTATTATATAACAAAATTGTCCCCGACAAAGTCCTGTTAGTCACTTATAGCTAGCTGCCTAGCCTTTTCTTTTGTGCTAGAAGCTCTTCTTGTGGTTGCATCGGTTTGCCGCCTCTTTTACCTCCACCCAAGTCGCCTACTGCTCTTACTCCTCAAAGTCTCAAGTTGGAAAATCATATCATGAAATTTCTTGCAGCTCTTCTAATATGCTAGTAGTGGTCTCGCCGCTTTGTTAAGTCTCGATCTGGTTATATGGTGTATCGACCTAAAGGACTAGGGAAGATAGGTATGTTGGCTAATGATAACTTTATTGTGATTGTTCTGAAACCAACAACAGGTTCTCCCCTCCAATTTGCCATATTTTCATCAATCTATCTATCGCCGCTGTCGGATGACTTGGGGAGGGTAAAGAGCGCAGAACATACTGACGTGCTCAGAATAATGTAGTCGATGTTTTATTGGCTGGTCTGATCTTGCAGTGACTTCATAAGTTGAAGGAGGTTCTAGGGTTGGGCTTGTGCAAAAGCAAAAGGCACGTCTTTTCGCTATGAAATTGAAGTCCCAAAAAGAATTAGCAAGAGAGCGCGTATAATCTAAATCAACAGATCAGAACGATTCGCCTTGGGTGTAGCTTTTCCTACTTAACGTAGCTCTTGCTACCATATTCCATCTGTCTTAAAAATATAGTCAACATCGGAAAGAATGGTCGCAAGTCTAAATATTTCAGGCTCTCGCTAGCGTTAAATAAACGAATTGATTAATAAGCTTCCGGAAGCCAAAAGATATTGTTGCAAGACAGTACGCATGATAAATGAAAGAGCACTAATATAGATAGAAAATTTGGTCGTTTATGATAGCGACCTTTTCCAAAGGGGGGAAGCAGGGGGCTGTAGATAAGTTCGATCGACCGGTTGAGTTCAGATCGCCAATTTAGGTATGTGAAATTAAGATAAGTACAAGAATATGTAAAAAGTTCATTCACTTAGTATCGATAATCTATTCGCATTTATATCGATCCGTTTGACTGTCAAGACTTGTGAATCTGGTGTGGCACTTAAAAACGAATGATTCCCACCTCTATTTCAGATAGGGAAAATGTTTTGACTATTGACTTGATATCTATCCATTCATCAAGTGGCACTGTAAATATGAGCAACAAATCAGATTCAGGTTTTATTGTCATTATAAAACTGGGAGGAAAACAAAAGTACTGTAAAGACTTGATTTGATGTTCTAGAAATCCGACTAACGCCATGCTGCAATATCATGAGTAATTATGTCCACGGATAGAAACACCTCGAAAATTCCATAAATACACAGCTTTTCCTATAGCCATTCAGCTGTCCACGTCCCGATTGATGCACATCCCTTTATACACATAACGTCCAACCCCCACGAATCTCATTATCTCTTCACTTCCCATTGAGCCCTTCCTTCTTATTTACCAACTTCTCCAATAGTCTCTTGAGATCCTTCATTTCCTCCTTCAACTCTCTGACTGCAAGTGTAGCCGAATCATCCACGACATTTGGTTTCACTGACATAACCTTTTTGTCCCATGCGGGGTCCTCATCAGCCTTATATGAGGTCTGATTCCATTCCTGATCCGTTTCATCATCGTCTTTTCCATTATCTTTATTCCATTTAACTCTCTTCGCACCTCTAGTCTCCCACCAAGCCGCGACAAACAATAACGGACTGTATATCACGGCCATCACGCAGTCATTAAGCTTCGCGTAAACATCCTTTGGCATCCACCATTCAAGAGGGAGGATAAGGAAAAACAGCTCAATCAGATTGAGAGGGGCTATAAAGACGTTTTCATCCGGTGCGCGCACGAATTGCATTGTCTTTTGGGCAAAAAGAGCCATATATTCATCGTCTGATGCAGAGATTATCTCTTCATAAGCGCTGTTATAGAGTGCAATGAGGATATTGAGGAGCACCACCATAACAACAAAAGTGAAAAGGTAGTAGAGAATTATGCCAAAAGGAGGGGCGAAACTGTCGAAACCAGAGAAATCAGGTGATTGCATAACTGCGTTGGCCACTGATAGGAATTAGTGATGTAAAATAACAAGTTGTAACAGATCCAAAGTGTGTCAATTGTGAGACAAGTACCAATGCATCAGGAATCAACTTAAGACTTACTTGATTGAAGAATAAAGACAGTTGCATCAATATCATTATCGGCGTTGTCCATTCCAATAAAGGCCTGTAAGAACCCGATGATGATAACACTGAGCAACGCAAAGAATATTAGGGACTCTCTCATCATAACCTTGAGGACGACCAGCATGGCACCAAAGAATTTGATGCTATCCAAATATAGCAATAAGCGCATCCAGAACATGGGTGCAGAAAACGCTATGTTGATATTAGCTTGACTGTCAAAATACCTTTATGTGTAACATACCTAAGAAATTGTAGGACAGCTCATTACTCTCCTTTCTTCTTGGGTCATCAGCATTATGAGAAAGTGCAATAAATCTTATCACCAAACTCGTTGTTAGAAGTGCATAGAGAACCACATTGAAAACATTCCAAAAGCCGATGTAATTCCTGCCAACCTTCCACAGTTTACTAGCTTCATCGCATATAAAGCCGAAGGTGAAAACGTAGAGTATCACCTCCACAACATCGATTTCTCCACTGGGATTAACGGTAGCGATTACTTGGGAGAATAGACCGAGATATACAAAACTGAAGATGATTTGGGTTGCGTTCTGGTAGATCGGGGCACGCATCAGATCTGGGTGAACGTGATCCCAGTAGTTGGGCCTGTCCATCTTTTTGTATTCTGTAAAGGTCGAAGCATCTGCCTCATCTTGAATGAGGCGTCCTTTCCAGAGATATTCGACACATTTTTGATACCCAGAAGAACCAGTAACATGAATGGCGTGAAGGTCAACGGCGCGCTCAATAACGTTGGCCGGCTGAGTCTGTTCGTCATCCACGACTACACTGTAACGCTTGAGGAGTACTTCTAAGAAGAACTTGACTTGATTTTCCTTCTCCTGGTTTTCATCGCCCTCGATTCTTCGACTAGTTAGCTCTCATTTCTCTGGAGTTCACCGTGAACCTACATTTGCTTCGCGATGATCTCTGCAGCAATTCCTCTAACTTTATGTAGGTCGGCATCCCATAGCTCCAGTGTCGCTTGCTTCTTAGACCACCGTTGATTGACCAACAAGCAGTAAACGACACATGACCCGTAATCTTTTCCGCCAGCCTCCATAGCCGCCCTCACAACCTTGTTCGTTATAACCTTTGAGTTCGCCATGGTGATCAGGCTTTCCTCAAGTTCACAGGGCACACATTGTTCGATCAAATACTTCAATCGCAGCGCAACCTTCGTAACTTCTTCAGGTGGAATGGCAGACTGCGGTTCATCTTCGCGGTGTATTGGGAGGAGTTGACGGGTTTCATCACGAGAGCCTTGCGCACTGGAGACTGTTAGTGTTGGCACAATTTTAAACACTGGTCCATATTGAAAATCCTCGATGTTTTGTTTGTCTCCAGAAGTAAAACTCAACATTGACCAGTGAAGTACAAAACATCGTGGATTGAGGGGAAATATTCGTGGCAGGGAGCTTCCGCTACTTACCCGTCAAATCCGAATACCTTCTTCCAGTGAACCATGGCTGATTCTCCGATTCTCTAATCCTCCGTGCGAGTAGCAATTGACTTTGCACAAAGTGAGGAAGAGGGTTGGTGGTGTTGGGGAGGAGCAGTTCCAGTTTCAAGCTTCAAGCTCTCTTGAGCAAGTGGGGCGCAAACTTCAAAGCCAAGTTTTGACGGATCTTGGCATCATGACGCGTATGGACCAAGAATAGCTTCAAATCAGCCTTTCGAAAATTAATACTTGTTTTACAATTTCACTGTTTCCTTCCTTAGAATGGAAATATTTAATGGAAATATTTTCATGTCGCATATAGCAACTTATAGCAGTGTAAGTTTCATCGCATTAGCCATGTGTTAGAGTCAGCCGCACTACATGGGAACGATAAGAAGTCCATTGTACGAGAAGAATGCTTCCCATCCAGAAACCAAACCATAGAGAGCAGCACAAAGCTAAGTAATTCCATGAGTTATTTTAGTTTCCACTTTTAGGGACCTTGGTAAATAAAATAACTCATGCTTTTTGAACCTTGCTAGATCTCCACCAAAATTCGTTTATCTTCTGAACACTATCGTGGCTTCCCATACAAATCGCTTGAATTTACGGCCGCGAATTACAATTTCCAAGGCAGCATCCAACAGTACAGAGTTTACTGCCACGGCAGTTCTCCTTACTTGTTATCCTCCTAAAGGTCGTCATATTCCCAGCCAGATCAGATCATTGAGTGAGTGATGAATCTTCTTCACGGAGGAAATCAAGTTCTAGTAGTGGGAGTGATCTTTGGGATATAATTTTCAAAAATATCTACCCCGTTTTCATTTCACACTGATTCTTCTCGACGCTTCAGAGACTAGAATAAATACTAGTTGATTAACACATATAACTCACGGTCTTATATGATGCAATCATAGAAAGAGCTTTAAATCATATTGTTAGAGGCGAATCAATAGCTTAGATAAGGACTGGGAGCACATCAGCAAATCTAAAACTGACTGCTAATACTACCAATATCCCCAATTGCATAATTAGAGCGCTGTTTCCTGAAAAATTCAAAATCCATTCTTTTTGTGACACTCTGTATATAACTAGCATCCGCTGTGCAGCAAGATATGAGAATGACACGGTAACTAAAATTACTAAGAATAAATCTAAACTACAAATTCCTCAATCCTTTTCCACGAAACATTTATTCTTGACAGTCCTGAGTGGAATTTGGAATCTTTAGTTCCCTGTTCACCTATTGTTTCGTTTGTGTATCACTATCTGCACTAACTCCAGTATTAATTTTTTGTCAGAGGGCTCGCACTGTCCAATAGCAAGAAGCTCGGCCATGTCCATTGTTCAGAACACTTAGATTAGCCAAGGTTTTTTCTATATTACCAATTGATTTCACGTTAGTAAATGAACCCCAGCTCAGCTTTGGACAGTGACCTGATTTTTGCAATATCCCATTGTCCTGTTTCAAAATCTGGTTCATTACGTCGCATGTTCAAATATCACACTTGTTGCGCTATCGCTATGACCAAAATAAAGACATCAACACAAAGCATTATTCACTTACAATGAAAAATTTAGAGTATATATACATCACTAGCCCTCCCTCGCCTTCCACTTTCTCATGATAAAGCTTCTGGCACTTAACATCGCAGCTATTTCATAGCACCACTCTCGGAACAAATTAAATCACACAGCTATACGCACGCCTTTCAACTTCAACTCAAGATGCATCAACCAATACACTCGAAGGATGGCGACCCCCCGGCTGGCATTCATCCACTCATTCAACCATTTCCACCAACTCAAGAAGATGCTGCTGCCTCCAATGTCTATGAGTCCCCAACCGGTATCCACCCATTAATCCAACCCTTCCCACCTGCCAAAGAAGATGCTATCAATGCCAGCCAAACTTCCACCCACACGAGTTTCAGCATAGGCAAGCCACAGGGCCGATACTTCCACTCCCGAAGCAAGTCAGCGGTGTCAAACACATCTTTCACGTCGAAGAAGTCCGTCAAGCTCGGCTTGGGTTCCAAGGAAGGCATGATGAGTGTTGCAAACATGCCTCCATGTAGCGAGTGTGGTCGCACGGATCACCAACGAACCCATTGCTTCTTTGCCCACCCCTCCAACCTTCGCAAGTTTCTCGAGGCCCATCCGTGGAAAACCGACTTCTGGGAGAAGCGTCTTGCCGCTCACAAGGCTGTCAAGAAGGAGAAGAAGAAGCAAGAGGACGGTTAGCTGCTTCTTACCTCCAGTTCCGCTTACTTAGCTAATTAGATGCAACAGAAAAGAAGCGCTACGCAAAGGCTATCAGCCTTAAGAATAAATGGAACCCCCTCTATTAGGTCTATGAATATTTTCTTCTTTCTGAAGTGGCTGAAACTCTGTTCAAAGGCACACAACGCATACATGAAATGACGCCAGGAGGAGATTTATCCCCGTTAGCGACTTCCAGCAGCTGATCGAATTGTAAATTGTTGCAGTCATAGGATGAAGATTTAGACTTCATCAGTCAACTTCTAATTCCATAATTTACAGTTCAGACTTCAAATTTCACTCTCAAGTAGTAAATTCTTTGTCAGTGAAGTTGATGTTTCGGTTTTTACATGTTCCCTCCACTTGTTTACTTCCGCTACTTTTTAGCCGAGACAACGGACCACCCTAACTCAGGTGTTCACAACATTGCCTCAAGCCCCTAGATCCTGACTCTATTGCGAAAGAAACTAAACCACCATAACATCAAAACCAAAACCTTCCCCAATTATCTGATTCAGGGATTAAGGATGAGGTGATCCTTTCACGTAGACTTTTCTGGAACTTCCGTAGGAGTAACCGTAGCGTACGCATCGACGTGCGTCTTAGAGAACTTCCGAGCACTAACACGGTCCTCGAAAAGGATATCAAGCTCTTCGTATGTTCGACCTTTGACCTCGGGAAGGCGAAAGAATGTCCATACCATAATTATGAAGGCGGTTGCAGCCCAAAAAAAGCCTATCGCCAAATTAGTCCAACGTAAAAGCCGTATCTGAAAATAAATGATGCAAATGAGAACTGTCTTAGAGGCCGAGACTTTGATTAAGATGTTGGAAGCTGTGACGGTTTGCTGATCATCACTCATTGCAAATGAGTAAAGCGACGTGGCACATTCATAAACAAAATAGTCTTGCTCTTTTGTTCATAAAGAGAAGATCTGGTGATCTCACAAACTTCGTGATTGTTGTTGTCTGACAGTGACTAATAATAGCGCTCTTCTTTCCATGTTGTATATTAAATTTAACTTACCAGTGCGGCCTTGAAGATTCCAAGCTTTCGGGTTCATCATGTAAGATGAGAGAACTTGCGAGATGACGTTGATGATCTGATATGCCGTTCTCGACAGCACGACGCTAAGAGGTCTAAGCTGTACAGATGAAGTTTCTGAAATGATGGCAAACTAATGAGATGAATAAGTACAGCTTCTTCTTTAGGTGATAGTAACAAGATCTTACCGCCAACGGACCAATTGTTGCTGCGTAGATGAACAACCACAAAACACATAGAGCACCAGATGGCCAGAGTGCGTTGTCTCCAGCCGAGACATCCAGGATACCAATAAGTAGTAGTATCACGAAAAGTAAGGTGATTCCCATTAGATATAGCGATCGCCGGCCCCAGTATGTGATCAACCACCACGACCTGATGAATATAGTGTTAGCAAGATTAATTGTTCATATATTAGTGTGAGTATGAGTATAGCTAGCTTACGCAACAACACCAAGGAAAGCCATTCCTTTAGCTCCAAGACCCAAACTAAATGCATTGGCTGTATCCATACCAGCTGTTGTAAAAAAGAACGTTGGGGTGTATGCAAAGCTACTTCCTGACATGATCTGGCCACAGAACGCAACACAGACGATTTCCGTCCGGCGTAAGTTGCTACCCTTGAAACAATCTGCGTACGTGGCGCCTTTGGTAATCTCGGCTTCAAATCTAGTGGTATGTAGCATCATGGCAATCTGATTGTTGATCTGCTCTTCCGTCTTTTCTCCACCAAGTCTCCGGAGGGAGTGTTTTGCACCTTCGATGTCATCTTTGCGAACGAGATACCACGGGCTCTCTGGCGCAAAAAAGCAGATTATCATGAGTGGAAGCGGCCAAACCTGTTATAGGGTTAGCAGCAAGTTCTATTTTAAAGAAAGAACGTAGAAAACAATACCCATTGTAGAGCAAATGGTATGCGGTACCCCATTTCACCCTCGATTCTCAGACACCCTCTTAAGACGCCAGAAGCAAGGAGCTGGCCGATCGCCCAGCACATATTGACGTAAGTAGTTAAGTAGCCCCGTAGGTTGGTGGGACATACTTCAGAGGCTATTTAATAGATAGAATATTGTTAGCTATGATGCCCCTATCTTACACACCCGCCGAGAGGTAAAACTGTACCATAGGCTGGAGCCAGAGTCGCGAAGACACCCCAGCATAAACCACACAGTATTTGACCAACAAGAAGCACCGGGGCTCCGGTAGCGAAGAAGACCACAAATATGAACAAGTTGAGGATTCCCAGAGCGATGATCAGAACCCAACGGTAACCGTATTTCTGGGCAAAGTAACCATTTGCTAAACCGCCAAAGATTGCGCCAACAGTACTAGCCATAGTCAAACCAGACTGCCAGGGAGCTGACACTACCCAATTGTCCTCGTCTGGATAGTAAACACCGAACTTTTTCTTAAATTCGGGAAACGCGAAGAGATTACCTATAAGAATGGTATCATATCTTCTTCATGTCAGCATAGTAGATTGCAGAAATGGAAGTAAAAGCTGGATACGAGTACTTTCAAGCGTCAAGCTTTTTGATACAATCATCTTAACGTTTTCGGTGTATATTCTAACTTAGGTAAGTAATACAGAGACAGCTCCTAAGTCTGAAACCGTATGGAAGACTGGTGAAATATTCCACTGCTGCTTGATTGTATCACAAACTGAACTCATTGAAGGTTCCTATATCCAGCTATCTTCAGTCATCTCCGCAAACTTACCCTTCCATAACGATAGTCAAAGAGATTAAAACAGACCACATCACCGCCTTCCTGTTTGCCCGGAAAGCTTCCACCAATGTCTGCGAATGTTCTTCGCTGGTGGCTTTTTTGGCGTCCAGCATGGCATCGTGGCCCAGTTTCTCCTCGATCTCATGATCGGCCACCTTCTGGACCTGGACTACTCGAGTCGCCATGATTTTGAATTTTCCTGGAATCAAGCTTTAATTTAGATTGAACTAGTCAACGTCTCAGCTAGGACTCAAGATCTCGAGCACTTTGAAGAAAAGCAATCAATCTCGCTCGATGCGACGTGGAAACACCTCATCCTAAATACCAGCTGCAGTTGATAGCGTAACCATATCTACGGATCTGTCTGCGAGTTGTTTCTCGTGCTTCGGATGTAAATGTCCCATAGGCGGCATGTCCAAATAACCCGAGCCAATAATGTTGCATTTGTAGGATGACTGCCGTGGGGATCGAGAAAAAGTCACTCGTATTGGCCTGTTGCAGCAATACTCCATGTAGTTATATTGTAATAGGCTTTTACCCTTGGTTCCTATTTTTCGTTTCTACTTTTTTTGGTGGTTTCAAGCATCGCTTTAGCATTTAGATCATGAATATATTTTATTTACTTCAAAAAGGTGAACTTGACGAAGGTGAATTGAGGATTGATTACTAGCACAACAAACAATGAGAAGGCGTGCTACCATGGACCACCTTTCCCTAACCAGTACACGAGGAGAGGGAGATGAAAGAAGTTGGGGTATTCTGGGGTCGGTAGGGGAATTATTACACCACTAACGTGGGGTGTCTCGTATATTAAACACCCTATCAATTAGCTTCGAAAGGTGGAGAGTAGGCTTGGATAAGCTGGGGTAATGGCCTTCTAGACCTAGTGCTGATCGGTAGTTATTCCACGACTCAGAGACGTGAACCACCTCACTCATTGTGTCTATAATCATCTAATGTTGCTGCTATTGCCTAAGCTGTACCTGGGTAAGTGAGAAAATAGCTACTGGAACATCTACGTATGTGTTATAGTCTAGATGAGGCTGCTGAAGCTTGTTGATTTCCTTGTATAACTGCTTGAACCAGTATCTGCCGACTTGAAAAAGACACATACCGCTGTTTCGGATGGATTTCACAGGTGGAGAAAATATGTCGCTTCAGTGTTGCAATGTTCAATAATAAATTTTATTTCGACCATCCCCTTGTATGTCAGCACAGTGAGATGGACGTTACCTAACTTCTATAAGCTTGATAAAGCGCTGTATCTTGTCAAGATTTGCCAAAGAGGGAGATGATTTGTATTAATTCACAGTTTATAATCTAGGTATCGCAATCTGCAAGGTGATACATGTTATTCAGTCGTTCAAGTATAGCATTCTGATCTCTTCGCACCGGCGTAAGACCTTCCCAATAACAGCTCTCCAAAGCATACAGTATTCGAGAAGCTTGAACTCGTTCCGTGTTGAGCTGTAGATACCGAAACCTAGGTACAGCCAAGTACCCCAAACGAAGCCAGGCTCTCATATGTATCTTGGTGTCCGGGCCGGCAACTGAGCTTAGATCTTTGGAGGACTTCAGATCCCGATTGAATGCTAGAAGCCGAGACATAAATTTTGGGTCATGGGCTGGTTGATGTGAGTCTAGTGCATGTGCTAAGATGGATAGCGGTGCTTCAGCATCGAATCTCTGAAGAAGCTCGTCTATATCTACCATTCGGTTTGCGAATCGAAACAACAGCTTTTTAGCTAGTGATCCTTCTTGCAGTGTCCACAGTCGGGTTTTCCAGTCAGAATAGCGCATTCGTATAAGGCAATCTACATCAGAACCCACAGTGGCAGTCATAAGCACAGGGTCTAATACCACGACCGCGGAGGCTTCTCGAAATACTTTGGGTAGGAGATTTAGAGCATTCTTCTTTTCCTGGACGCCTAGCGGCACGCAAATGGTATCGATGTAAAATGGAACAGATTGCGATGTAGAGGGGACAGCGTCGTTTGCTATTTCTTGAAGCAGCGCAAGTTGACAATGTGGCAACCCATGTCCTGTGGTATTTCCGAGGCCGCGATTTCGTATGTGACTGAAAGCAACAAATGGCTGATCTGAAGATGAACTTCTCAAATCTAACGTCTGCGATTTGAGGCTTCTCTGTCCTCCTGAGGCTTCGTAATATGTCAAGAGAACAACCAAGTCTTCGCGAGTGATAGCCTCGACCACGTCATCCCCAACCTGAACCATCTCGCAGGAGCAAGCTGCAGTAGTATGATGTGGACGCATCGTTCTTTGGGCAGTTGCTGTGTTTGCACGTCCGGGGCACCCATCTCCTCTGCATTCCAATTGCTTGCACCTTTCGTGCTTGAGCGTAGAGCTGAGAAAGAACTTAATCTGCAAATCGCTCTCAATTCTGCTTGACTGGAACTGACACCAGCCGGCCTCCCCACACAGAATATCAAGTAGAGTCGGATTCAGTTCAATTGGTGCCATGCGAGGCAAGCTGTGTTGGAGCTGAGAGAGAAATAAGAAGCTCCGATTTGAACGGAGTGTCTCTATGAGTAACTGTACGGACAGAAGAATAGAGTAAAAGGACCCGCAGTCCTGGAGTGATTTCATCTGGGCCAACTGCTTTTGACATGTCGGAGTCTCGAGTATACTGTTCACGGCATGAGCAGCTATTTCTAAGCATATATCGAATCTTCGCCGAAACTCCTCGGTCCCTGTAGAAGAAATGGTGGTTTGCCGGCGTTTTATGACAACATCTCTCAGGTTATTAGTACATATTATTCTAGTGCCGGTGTCCGAAGTCGTAGTAAAACTGTCTAAGCTAGCAATCTTCTGTTTAATGTGTCCTCGCGATCCAACACCTAGGGTTTCGCCGAGCAAACCACACCAAAGCCAGGCTTGGAGAAATGGTTCCAGCGACGATACACATGTTTGATCGTTACGACACAGGTAATCTAGATCAATTCCTGTTCGTTGAGGATACGTTATAAAACCTAGGTCATCATATGAAAATTGCGGTGTACATAGGTACGGGATCTGAATAGCGGGACGAGTTAAGTCATGTATAGGGAGTGTAAGGTGATTCATCCTAACGAGTATGAAAATCACATCTTCGGGTCCGAAAGGAGTCTACAGGAGTAAGATCCCAAACGATGTCGCGACAAGTAGGCGACATGTCTTGTGATAGATTGACTTCTCGTGCCGCCGAATGTTGATCTTGTTTATGTAAGAGAGACTAATCCCGATTAGGAGAGAATCTACTATTTTTAGGTGTTCTTCAGCCTCAGCTGCAGCTCTAGGGGAAAATAGGATTGAATGTTGAGAAGAGTTCCTTTTATCATAGCGATCCTTAATCTACTCGTGCTAGTCGTCGAGCGTTGTTCAAACCCGTTGGAGCTAGTACATTCAACTTTTTGAGGTATCAATCCATAGAAAATGCCGGGTATATTCATGGTGCTCAGCCTTTTCTGCGGCGTACTATTCTTCGGTAAGGAACCTTTTTTTAAACGAAAACGTTCTTACCGTTCCTATTCCAGCTGTCACTGATGAAAATAGCACTCTTAGTGAATGCATCACCAGTTGATGCAGACCGTGTGCAGCTCGGTCCACGCTGGCCACGCCTCTGGCAGAACGAGACTGGGTCCGCTCTCTTTAAGGAGCAAATGGAAAATCCTTCAGAAGTTTTCTCAGTTCTTCTCATCATCGGGGGTGACATCGTACAGAAGGCAGTTGCACAGATGACTGGTCGGCGCCTCACTTTAGTAGTTTTTAGTTTTGGTTGGGTGGCCTACTCCTTCAACAGCCTCATGTCAGCGTTTGGAGATGGGAGTTTAATGCCTGATCCGGATATTTCCTGTGAAGTTTTCACAATTTCGTCGGGTATCAAAAAGACCAATAGTTCATGGACGATTGGACGTTTATTGAGAGACCTGGAGCGAGAAGTCTCTAAAGGATTTGTCAATTGGTTTGAAGAGGTAAGCGATTACGATGGACCACCGAGTGATATCGTGGAAACGAACGATCCAAATCGACGCTGTAGGCAGGTTGGACAAGGAACTGCTTCACTGCTGATTACCTTTTGTACTGTAAGTGTTCACGCATCAGTTCTGAGAATAACTACGCAGTGTTTTACTTGTTTATCGCTTTTAAAGCTACGTATATTACAACGTCGCACTGACGCACCAAAAAGGCTCAAAAAGATGCAGCCAAACCTCAAATGGACAACTTTTTTGGGCTTTACCTGTTCATAGCCTTCTTACAGCTCGTCATTGCTTCCATCCCTACCATTCTGTGGGGAAATTGGTCCATTCTATTTATGACGGTAGTTGGTACCATCCTTGCTGTTATCTCAGCATCTCTCCGAGAGTGGCGCCTTGAAAAATACCAGGCAAGGCGACATTCGAAGCAGACTTACGCCATTACGCGAGGCAATGGTCACCGTCACATCTTCATCATTCAACCGGGAGATCCTGAACCCATTTCTAGGAAGTACCCTGGCCTGAACCTGATTGATCTCGCCGGTTCAGTGCGAAAGGCTGATGATCTGACAAGAACCAAAACTGTTATTCTGTCGATCATCTGGATCTGGTTTCTCATCACAGTCGGGGGCTTGAAAGAGAATACCTGGTTCTTGATGATCATTGGCATCATAGGAATGGCACAGAATGTATGGGTAGCGGGACGTCACCAACCATCACAGGCTCATGGCATACCCCTACAGATAAACGATACATATGGCAAAAGCCTACAGGGCGCAAAACCCATCCCAGGACTAGAGGTTAGGAGAAAATTTCTGATGAAACAGAAAATTAGCAACTCGATTTACACCAGTTCCAAACAACGGAAAGCTATGTTGATTTTGCAAGATGTGGAATTTGAGCATCCCACTGTGGGCCGAGCTCTCGTCACGGAGTTCTTCCCGAAGGACTCCTGGTCAGCAAAGGAGATAACCTGGTGGAGATCTGCAGAGGATTATTCAGACTACCGCAAGGCAAAGGAGAAATACGATCAGGAAAAGGAAAAATACGACTCGATGGTGCAAGACCCAAATATACCTCCGCCGCTTCCACCATCTCCGCCAGCAAATGTAGTCGCCCCTCCCCCACCGCCGGAGGGATATATTCGTCTAAAGCCAGCACCTACTTTGGTGACTTAATCTTTAGGATGTTTCGAAGGAAGCTATGTGATTTAACCTGAAGTCTGAGTTATGTGATGTTGGAGACAAAGACTAGATTATGCGCCGTTTCCTTTGATATCAAAATAGTGGAGGGTCACACCTACGCCCTACAAGGTCCTCTTACTTTCCATCGTGTATATATAGTTAGACAGATCCCCATTAGTTAGAGGAATCAATCAACATATTATCAAGCTACTATTACTTTTAACACTAAGTAAGATTTTATATCATGTAGTTGATATTCTTTATAACTTGGCTAACAAGTCAGAGCATCGAATCATTGTCAGCTTTCCTTGATTTATCATATTCGCTAGCGATAGACCAAAGCTGATTTCAAACAATCTCTAGCGTGGAACGTCCCACCTCTGGAAACGATTCAATTTCTCTGATAGATAAGCTGTCAAGAAACTTATCGGCACATATGATACCGATACGCTCAAACTTCTCAGTTTGTGCTACGGGCTTTAGAACCAGCAACCTTCCTGGAGTGACCCAAAGCAAGACGACCTCAATCGGGCTCTGTTCTTCCAAATGAAAGTCATAGTCCTGGTGAAATTGGTAGCTGCTGAATCTCTTGGTAGGATCGAGTTTTGCAGGAAGTCCTGAAAAGCGCCATTCCAGGTCGAGTCCGCTGCTGCCACTGATGATTCTCCTCGGTGTGGTGAGCGCTTCCCATTGCAAGGTGCTATATGTTACGAATCCAGTCAGGCGTAGAACCCCGCCGTTAACCTGTCCGTACTGGTTGTCTCCGGTCGGAAAGCAACTTGCTTCGTGAATTTGCATCGTATCTGTCTCGACCATTTTTTTGGTAAAGCGGCTCGGAAAATCCCATACTACGGCAGATGATAACGATGCCCATGACCATGACGGGGCTCGAGGGTCAGGCAGTCGATGCGGAAACGAGATCTTCACATCTATACCATCGGTTTCCAATGATTCATAGTCCACCCTCCAGAGAAGGCCATATGGAAAAGAGGATCTCCAGATACCCGCTAGATAGTCGTTTGTTTGCTGGTTTTTCATTCGCCCCGCCACACCTGCCAATGCGGAAAGACGGTCTTTATCAAAAGTGAGGCCCAGCCGAGTATATCTTTGAACAACCGTCCACCAACCAACCCGGGCATGGTGATATGATAGCGACGGGTCAGAATCCAGCATACGGATGAAGTCGCCCTTGATATTGGCTTGGATTTCTGACTCACCGCACTGGCATTGTTTAGTTCTTCGGCACTCGAAGACGATTTCCCTGTTACAGAAATGCAGCGTCCTCGGCGACAAGAGCCGCTCTTGCCAAACCCAAGCGCGTTTCAGCAGGGGAAAGCCAGAACCATACTTATTGAGGGCAAGGTCGATATAGAGATCAAAATGTGTGGGCGGTTGCCTGACGTATAGTCCAGTAGACTTGTCCTCGAGCTCGATCTCCTGGTCACTTTCGGCAAGAGGGGTTGTCTGGTAACAGCCTCCATGTCCATTGCTAGATGCTGTGGCTGAAATTGTGATGTAAGCGTTTTCGTAAATATTGGCCATTTCAGCCGATTCAGTTAGCCAATCCTGCTCGCTGTCCTGAACGATACATAGAGAGTCAATCCAGAGATATCTTATACCCAGCCGCCGAGAGATGTCAATTGCATCTCGGAAGGTGACAGGTAAGCTTGAGATTTGTATTCCTTTAATATGCTCTTCCAAGTTGTTGGTCATAGTTCGAACTATAGAATTCTGATCGCCCCAGCAATGACTCAGACAGATGTAGCGCGCGCTAAATTTTCTCGCTGTTATCACTAAGTTCACTCTATCTCCAAGTAGGCCAGAGACATCTAAAACTCTACTTGGGAATTGCGTAGACCTTAACATTGGGAGGCAGCTATGGTTTTTGCAGCATTCAGATATTTGGGATCGCGCCCAAGATATACTCGCCTCTGAAGCAGTATCGTGGGGGAGAACATTCATATCGCACACAGCTCTAAACGGAAAGGTGCTTATCTTAGCAAAGTCTGATTTCATGCAATTAGCATGTGCAAAAGCTAGGTCAGAATCATGAATGTACGCAGTACCTGATGGCGTAAAAATGTAGAATGGAGGGTATTCATGGATTACACCTTCCTCTTCTCTTGACACGAAGAAACGATCATAGGGATAACCTCTGATAATCGTGAGTTCGATACAATCCGATGCTCTCAAACCAATGCATTTATCTACTATAGATAAGAACAGCTTACACACATAACACGTTCTTGATGCAATTTCAATGGCTATCCTCGGAACCTGTGCTATATCCATGGTAGAACGGTCCAAAATATAGTCACATAGATGAAGCTCGGCATATTGTTCCGCGAGAGATGTTGTAGCTGTTCTTGTATTTCTAACGAGACCTAAACCTCTAACCATGTCGGAGTGTAGAGCGAAGCCCGATTGTATTGAAATTAATGTTGTTCTGCAAGATGTCAGGTGTCAGGCTACTACCGACCTTTCCTTTGCTCGCTGGTCGGTCAGCTGACCCACGCTAAATCATATAAGTATCCAACATTAGAGCCTATCAGTCAAAAGATTTTAACAAATTAAACTTGCTGAATTTGGGTGGGGTCTGGATCCCGCTTTCTTTTCCATACGCGTTGAGGAATATGTAGCAAATTCTACAAGACTTTCTGTTCGCTCAGGCAACCAATGTTCTTGCTGGTGAGAAGAAGGCGGCTGTACTTCGCCGCAACAGCAATAAGCTTCTCATGGGAACTCACGTCAATAAGAATTTCCATGGCTTCCTGACTTTCTTGAGTCTCTTCCTTTGTTTATAAGCAAATCTATCATGCCTCCAGGCTTAGTTGACTTACTAACGTTGTTTGATCTGAGGCTTTCTAAGTTCACCATAGGACAGGCGAGTATCTCTAACCATAACATAGAGAGTCCGCGAGGAATTGATAGCGTTCAATAAGTCAAAAGAGTCCAAAACACCAAGCGAAAACCCACTAGGACCAACAGGCAAGGAATCAGTGTACGACTCAGTGCTGGACCATCCCGTGCTGCCACCATCAGAGAAATCTTTACTGCGTCTCGAGCAAGAAGGGGCGCTGCTCGCACTCGCTGGAACCGAATCACCCGCCGAGTCGCTCAACACCATCCTCTATCATCTCTGCGCGAATCCTCGCGTACTTCAAAACCTTCGAATCGAACAGAGCACGATTTCAAACTTGACGTCCTGGACATGGACCACTCTCGAACAACTTCTCCCTTACCTCTCAGCCGTCATTGAAGAGGGAGACCGCCTCTCCTTCGGCGTCACTGCGCGAACAGCCCGTATCGCACACGAGCCGCTCACTTACACCCCAAGCTCCCCACGTCGCCACCTCACCTTGTCACCCCAGCGGGCAAATCCTACCTCATCCCCTCTGGCACTCCCATCAGCATCACCACGCTCAGCGTCCACACCCACCAAGTCATCTTCCAAGACGAGACGCTTTCATTTTCGATCCCGAACGCTGGCGCCGTAAATTCCAGATGGCATTCGGCAAAGGCGGGCGGAAGTACCTAGGCGTGGAGCTGGCGCGCGCGGAGATGTACTGTTGACGGCGATGGTGGTGAGGAGGTTTGACATGGAGCTGTGGGAGACGGACGAGCGCGACGTTGCATTTCTGCATGCTTATCAAGTTGCGATGCCGAAGCTGCACTCGAAGGGGGTGAAGGTGCTGGTGAAAGCTAGAGAGCATCCATACCAAGGTTCTTTTTTGCATCTTAGGTAGGGGGTGCTGCAGAAATATCGAATCTACATCTACCAATCAGTGATCTAGATTGTTGACAGTGAGATGCTAGTGCGGTAACAGAAGAATAGTTACTAGGTTCACGTGATCATACCTTGAATTGCCCGCAACTCCAATGAGACTATAGGTACGAATCATGCAATGATGAGTGAGCAATCGCAATACTGGTGTATGTGACCCAATGGTGATATTTGATAGAAGTGCTCGTCTTATCACTTCGAAAAGATTACAAACGTACCATACCAATGTGCAAGTTAACAGACCACCAAGGCTTAGGTTCAGAAATCTTCATTATCAAGTCAAGTAGTACTTAAATCTCACGCCACCAGGCGTTGTTCTGAAATACTCCTGCTCGGAGTAGCAAGAGAAGACGCCGCCCTATGCTCGTATTCCCTAGCCTCAGCTCCGTAACTAGTACTTTTCCATATCCCAATATTCTCCTCATCGTCCAGATCAGGCCGCCTGCTAGGCCTTCTTTCGTCTAGACTTGAATCCATCGTAGTTGACACCGCGCTATGCTTTCCCGACCCTCCCTTGAAATCCAAAAACACCGCTTGAAAGAACGCTGCGTTGGCGATTACACACGCGCAAACGATTTCAATGCTGGCCCACTGCAGCAATTAGCATCAACAAGACAACATACAGCCTGGCAAAACATACCAAACTTCTCGTTTTTTGTGCATTATCTCGTAAAATTAAAGGTAGTCGAATGAGAGTCGTTACAATAATCAGGGAACCAAGCGCAAACAGAACTGTGAGGCGCAGAAACTTGACAAAGTCCAGGCCTGAACGGCGGAGGAAGGACATTGGAAAGATAATCAAGGCGAGGTCGGTAGTGATGTTACAAACTGCCATGGTTATAAGGTTTGCTCTAGCTTTGCGACATTTGACTGTGAAAAGTTAGTTCAGTAACCTTCCGATCCCCATGCTCCGCACGACCAGATCTCCGGGAAAAGTATAAATGACTTACCTCCAGCAGGATCACCATTCCAGGCTCTAAACCGTAACATTAGCATCGTACCAACTGCCAAAGTAGGAACGTGACATACAATTTCAAAGGTCGACACTCAAGGAGCGTAGCCAAGACCACCGCGACAAACGTCAAATATAAACTCCATCTAATAGCCAGTCCTGCGATGCGATATCCCCTGAATCCGTCGGAGAGTCTCATATACAATTCTAACAAGCACATTTTCATACTCCACAAACTGTCTGCACGTTAGCATTTATCCTTTCTCAGGGGTGTGTGCATGGGCATCCCGATCTCATGGTCTCTGTTGGTTCACCGCAAAGTCCCCTGCCCAGAAAACCATTGGGAGGAAGAGAGTCACTTACAACAGAACATAGAACACTCTGCCGGGCAGCAACAATTTCCTACTCAGGATCGCGGCCTCCTTTGTCCCCTCATCCAGCAGCGCGTTGCTCCACGCAATACACAGCGCCCTCCCGGCCAGTGGCAATATCCCAAAGGCCATCCACAGATCATCCACATGCCATTTCCGATGGCACCTCGTATGTGTGTGGTTGTGACATGGCATCGCAATGCGATAGACGGCTCGAAGACATATCAGGAGGAGGCAGAGGACGGAGGTGCTAGCGACTTGGACAACTTCCTTGTCAAGCATTGTGTGGGTGTTGCGCTTCACATTTTCCGGGGATTGTCTGGCGGGTTGAATAGGTAGAGCGAGCAGCAGTCAGAAGTTGATAATCAGGGGACTTTCGTAATATAACAGTTGCCGCGATAGAAACAAGAACGAGGGAACCAAAGGGATTTTGTGGGGGAAGACAGGAAGAAGTAAGTGTCAGTCAGCCCGATGTATCCTGACAAGGTAGCCTTTACCGACTGTCTACATTACTCGTCCCAAGCTTAGCTTAATTAGCAATTGTTGGGGTATTGGTGGACGATGGGACGGCAGACGATCGTCACCCACCAGCCGCACCCGCGCGCAGGATGGTTGGTGGTGTGTGAGCGAGTGTGGGAGAGTGTGAGCGAGTGTGGGAGAGTGTGAGCGAGTGTGTGAGAGAGTGGAGGTGAGTGTAAAAAAGCTGCCTCCGTCTTTCTGTATGTAATCTATCGCTTACCTCACCTGCCGGGTGACTTACTAACTCGCCATGCGTGAAGCCTCTTTTCCAACCACCACCAACAAACAAACAAACAACATTCAGTCCGTCTCTCCTTGTCCGTCTCCTCCACCACCTCGTCCACCCTCTTGCCCGAAAATCCCATTTCCTGTTGCATCTCTGCGTCGTTCAAACTCAAATGTGACGCACGCCCCAAAACCCCCCCTCCCTGGCTCCAAACTCTAAATGTAGATTCCAAACCTGTCAGCCGTTCCAAATGCGGCGCGTTCTTGCGCTCACTTCGCTCACCCCTCGCATCCATTGACACCTTACTTATGATAGATAGAGAGATACCCTTATTACTAGATACAGGGAAGACCACCATCCATCCAGATTATCCGCCCTCACAAAGTAACGCCCCCCTCCATCCATCAAAGTCCCACGCAGCCGTGCCTGCAACCTCACCACACCCACCAACCCGCTGAACCCAGCAAACACCCAGCACCGAAACCCAGCTACCGACAGCGTGGTCACCCTTTCCATCCTGTCGAGCTTGTCCAGAAACGCACGATGCCCAAGACGGGGAATTGTTCCCCGGTCGCGGGTCATACTCCGGCAACCTCGCCTATCTGCGCATTTGCGTGAGCTTCGACCACCCCTTCTCCCCCTAAAGGCTACTTAGCAGGTCTAGCAAGTTTGTTGGACTACTGTATCGATCCTATACGGAGTCCGGTTCAGGGTCACCAACAACGGCATAAAGTAAACAAATCTCCTTTCATCGTGGGTGCACAATCCGAAGCGAGTCATTCTCACCTCACCAGCGTCAGGTGTTTCTATTTGGGTATGTGGGATTCTGGGCATCAGCTTGTCCGGTGTGCTTTGTTACCTGATTAAACCCCCCACCGGGGTATGTCCATGCCGACGGAGTAAGCCAGAGTATTTCAATTATACCAGCCATGCACAACCTCTTTTCTGCCGCTTGCGTCTTAGAGGTGAGATACGAACCTACGTCGTCGTATACTCCCCATCAAAACCAAGCTATGATATCTACCTCATCTCATACTAATTCAAGCCGTTTCAATTATGCATAGAGCGACTGTACCACGTGCTGGTATGGCCATCTGCGTCTTGATTACTTCATTTTTAAAGAGGAGGTACGCCCGCGATGAGTAATTAGATGAAATGGTTCTTGGGGAGAGCAGAAATTGAAATCATGGTATTAAGAGCCAGCAAAACTAATAAGCGAGGCAAAGACACCGCCATCATCCTCATAACGCCGTTCCATGATAAGGATATTTTCCCACGCCACCCTGCTTCATCCTTTTGCAATATCATCTAGATTCTTGATTCCTCTTCTTCTTCTTCTTCTTCTTCTTCTTCTTCTTCTTCTTTCACTCGCCCTTTACGGGATACCAAACTAGGAAACAAAATCAGGTATAGATACTTTCCGTCCAAGCGTTCACCTGCATGCCCTTCTCCGCCATCTCCGCATCCTTTAAGAATTCCAACGGCATCCACACAAGGTGACCCTTGATCTCATCAAGCTTGGCACGAATCTCTTTTGCTGGTAGCATGCGGTCGTAGATATGACCAGACTTGATACCCTTAGAAGGGAGAAACTTATCATAGTCGTCAAAGGTTTTAACTGGGTTGCATTAGTACCAAGCGTACGTGACTCCGAAAAGATTTCGGGGGGTGAGGGGGGCATACCAAAATCATCAGGATCAGCATGGAACAGTTGTCTGAACACTTCAGTGTTTCTCGTGGCACGACTCGTCCACATCTCCCACAACTCGTCGTCCAGTGGATCCGCTACAAACTCGTAGGTGTCGTTTTCTTGAGGATCGTTAGGCACATCAGGAGGTTGCGCATTGGGGTCGTCCGAAGCATCTAGATCTTGGGGTGGTAGGAGACCGAGATGTTCACGCCATAGATATCTCCTCAAGGTCGCCGCATGATAGCGTGCCTCATAAGGCTCACCTGCCATCTTCGATGGTAGCGTCTTGGTATCTGTCATGACAATGGCTAATTCCGAATCATGAAGTCCTAGTTGAGAGCGGTCGTTCAAATTTGAAGAACCACAAATGACCGTTTTGTCGTCAACAATAAGAACCTTGTCGTGTATGTAAAGTTCTTCCTGAATCCAGTTATCGGCTTCATCAGACATGGTTCCCTCCCAACCTTCTTCGGTCAGAGTAGGCGTATTGTGCATAGCAAATTTCGCCACACTGTCCTCACTTTCAGGATCACGATCTGTTCCTGCCTGGCCAGCTGCGGCTTCGAAATTCTGCTTGTCTTCTTTGATCTTTGCGTTGTCTTTGTCACTATGGCCACCTGAGCCTTGGTGACCCATCAGCTCCTCTGCTTCGGCATGTTGTACATCTTGCATCTTGACGCCAGAGATCTCTTCCTGTTTCTTGATAGCCGGAGTAACGTTCAACCGATCATATGAGCGTAGATTGAAGAAGAAAATATGCTGGGTGGGGTCGACACCTTGTGCTTTGATTTGCTCGTATATCGAATGCTCCCCTCTACAGATAGATTTGTATTGATAGTCCATGATGGCTCTGGTACCCATTGCTGCATCGTCTCGGAGATCGCCTGCAAATCCCGGCACGGCTGGAATAACAACAATCATTCTGAACTTTCGGTTTTCTTTGCCCGCTCTAACCACTGCTTCCACAATGGCTGCACCAATCTGATTCTTGATTGGACTTTGCTCATCCCCTGTTGCCGTGATGAAAAATTGGTTCTCAATGTAGACGAAATGCTCAGCGCTTCTGATGAGATCACAGTAGGCATTTTGAATGCTGTGCTCAGTAAGAATACCACTCGACCAGTCTGCACTGCTCCGAACAATTTGGGCGTGCACAGTTCCTTGTTCGCTGCCTAAGGTCTTTCCACTTAATGGTGTCAACGGGTGGTGTATGTAATCTCCAACGGGATGTTTTGGTCTTTGAACTCCGATCAAATCCTCGTCGGGGCCTTCTCGGCCTTCCATTGTCAACCAATCGTATCTTCCATCTCGCTTGTACTTATCACGCTTTACAAAATTCCAACGGAGGACAAAGTGCTCAGCAATATCGACTACGCAATCACCAACCACACCCATGGATACATCGTGCCATGGCATACGCCCATACTCGGCTTTGGAAAGTTCATTTGATTTCCAATCATCAACTTTTTGGAAATCCATCACACGATTGTTGTTGAAGTCCTGCCCTGGCCACATCTCATTTGCCACGCCTGCTGGATGCACATCGGCCAGTTGATGTTGATGATTATCCCATCTGCCAAAGCAAAGATCTAGACCTCCAATGAACGCAGTATTATAATCTATGACGATGAACTTCTCGTGGTGAGCCCAGTAGAACGTCATGTCCGCGGCATTCTCCAAGACGTTGTGATCGGGATGGCGCATAACCATGATATTACCGTGTCCTGGCGAACCTTTGGGGCACAGAGCCTGAAGAGCATGTTTCGTGTGTTGGGAATTGCACGTCAAGGCAGCCTAGGACTAGTTTAGCATGAATCTAAAAAGGCACAGAGTAAAAGTACCTCGACCTCGCGGTAGACTATGACATAAATCTTCACCCCAGCCTCTGCTCTGCGCTTGAGAATTTGATCTAAGCGGTATTCTTGATTGCTAGATGCGGGTCGCCTTAAAAATAACTCGGGTGACAGCCACCAATCTTCGATATATATCGTCTCCGTCGCACGCTCGAGCGCTACTGAGACAGCCTGCTACGATCAATAACTGAAGTAGATTCGGGGAATCGTGCACCTACATAGAAGTAATCCCTGCCATCCACGTACCACTTGATGTTGTTTCCTGGGCGTTCCGGTGCGAAAGATCCAAATCTGTGTCCCTCGCCAATTTTGGTTCTTTTCTCATCCGTGGCTTGCTCATGTTCTTCGTCATGCCGATGGTTTGGGTTCATCTGGTTTTCGTTAAAACAGTATCGCCCCAAGATTTGTGCGTCCTACCAAGTTGGCAAACTTCCCAATTTCATGCTTCTTGTGGATTAGCCCGACCTTGACATCGTAGAGCGAGCTGTCTCTGAACTTTTCGCGCATGCTATTGAAAGGATTCTTGAGCTTCTCCTTTAAACTTTGGGGATTGGAACCGCCATCTGAGGGGCCTGCAGTGGTCATGTTTGAGAGCAAGTAGCTCCTGGGGGAACCAAAGCTGCTGGAAAGTCGCTGGCACCGCTACGGTTCGGCAGGTAAGGAACTGGGCTCTGCAATCCTAGACAGGTAGAGTTAGTACGGAACTCGATGTTCAAAGTGAGCATTGGTTTGGAGACATGCTTTGGCTTGTCTCCCTGCTTCTATGGATTATGCTGTAGACGCTGCTACTTCCGAAGTGCAATGTATCTTGAGAATCCGGCTGAGACTGTTTGGACGTGTGGAAAAGGCAGATGCAGTAGCGCCGGCGCTCGAGAATACTTGTACTTGTACTTGTACTATAAGGCAATTGACTTACGGATAGAGATGCCGTGGCTTCCTGGCTGTTTGCTTGGTAGTGTGTATAGTATATATAGTATAGTGTTGGTAGCGGGGTCAAAACCTGGTATCTGAGACTGTGCTTGGTGGGGTTCCGACGACTGGCCAAGGCAGCGCAACGCAAAGGATACAGATGACGTCGCTGGAGCACGCGAGACACAGAACAGATACGGAGATGCACAACAACCAAAGCCATTTCAGTTCGGCCGTGCTAATAAAATATGTATGCTATATGCTCGTGCAGTATAGATGTAGATCGGTGCACCCACTTAAGCTTAAGCAGATCTCCATTGCTTGTGGTCGATCTGTATGTGGTGTACATGTACAGCGTTATACAACCCTACATTACATGTACACGGCTTCATACTTCGGTGAAGGCACAACAGCTCCCTCCCCTGAACCAGCATTAACCGGCCTGTCAGACTATACACGTCAAGGGCTGGGAATCCTGTAGGAGAACGAATGGGAATGACGGATTCCTACAGTATCAATCAATCACATGGACATCTCATAGAGTAGAGTAGAGTAGAGTTTCTTGGTGACCGGGGTACAGTTATGTTATGAATACCTCATTAATGGCCGCGAAGAGATCATACAAGTTCATGGATTAAACCAGAACTGGAGCCAATTATATTTTTTAATTCACATTTTCATATACAGTATTCTCGACTTCTATGATTTAATTCGAAGCTTTGGCTGGTCTAATCTTTTCTTTTCTTTTCTCTGTTCGCATCCCAACCAAAGTATGACGGTCACGGTCGCGGCTACGGTCACATGACCGTGGTGTGGATTCTTCGGCGGATTGTTCTTCCATAGCATTCGTCGGCCTATGCGCGCCTAGGATCCGCCCATGATTTCTTAAACCAGGAGCAGTTGACACATATTCCTTCACGTCGCCCATCCGCCATATCGCGCATTCGATCTTCTATTCTCTTGCGCCATGGCGCCTCTTGTTGATAATCCCTTCATCGCATCTGCCTCTTTGCATAATCCTTGTACGTTCCCTTTTCCCCCCACTCCCGGCCTCAATTCTTTTCTTGTTGTATATGGGGGATCAGAGCAAATCAAGCTGTTCCTAGGGAAGCGGGAAGCCAAATGCACAATAGAAGCCATTGGTGCACCTCATAGAAGCTGCGGTTTACATTTGGGAGGCTCTGCTGGTATCGAATCTTAGAAGTTTCATTGCTAATATGAATCACAAATAGTGCCTCTGTACTTACATACTTATATATGGCCGTTTGCCATCGTCTGGCCCGTCTTTGCACGCTACTTTTACACTCCTGAACTCTACAACAAGCACATTGGGGCTCCAGAATGGACATTTGTCTGGTGTGGTTCCATCATTACCGCCCAAACTCTAGTGTGGCTCTGCACGCATTGGAATGTGAATTTGAAAGCCCTCTTCACATCTGTGAAGGCTACTACCGTCCAAGATGCCAAACTGATCAAGGTTATTCCCAAGACCAATGCGGGTGCACCTGAAATATGTACTATTGTCAGAGATACCGTAAGTTTTGCCAGGCAACATGAACATGTAATCTAGCTAATCTTATTAGGCTGGTGGCAAGAACAATGTGTCATTCCTCTTCCAAAAACGACGATTTCTCTATACACCTGAAAATAACTCATTCAAACCTCTTGTGTATGCCATTGATGCCGAACCGAAACCAAATCTCGGACACTTCCAAAAGTCCAGAGGTATCACCTCGGCCTCGGAAATCTCCCGAATTCAGCAACACTATGGTGACAACACCTTCGACATCCCTGTTCCAACATTCACCGAGCTTTTCAAGGAGCATGCCGTGGCACCGTTCTTTGTGTTTCAAATTTTCTGTGTTGGTTTATGGATGTTGGATGAATACTGGTACTACTCTTTATTCACATTGTTCATGTTGGTCATGTTCGAAAGCACCGTTGTCTGGCAGCGCCAAAGAACTTTGACCGAATTCCGTGGAATGGGTGTCAAGCCATATGACATCTGGGTTTTCAGAGAAAATAAATGGGAAGAGACTCAAAGCGATAAACTTTTGCCTGGTGATCTTGTCTCGGTTGGACGTACAAAGGAAGACAGTGGAGTTGCATGCGATATGGTGCTTGTAGAGGGAAGTGCAATTGTGAATGAGGCTATGTTGTCTGGAGAATCCACTCCACTTCTGAAAGACTCGATCCGTCTTCGACCTGCGGATGCTGTACTGGAGCCGGAGGGGATTGACAAGAATGCCTTCCTCTATGGAGGAACCAAAGTTCTACAAATTACCCATGGCAATACCGATGAGGCTCGACCTCAGCTTGCATCCAAAGTTCCACCATCTCCAGACGATGGTGCTCTTGCTATAGTTGTAAAGACTGGTTTCGAAACCTCGCAAGGAAGTTTGGTACGAACCATGATCTACTCTACTGAACGAATTTCGGCCAACAATGCCGAAGCTCTTCTATTCATTCTTTTCCTTCTGATCTTCGCGATTGCCGCATCCTGGTATGTTTGGGATGAAGGTGTGAAGAAGGACAGAAAGCGTTCCAAGCTCCTGCTAGACTGTGTTTTGATTGTCACCAGCGTGGTACCACCAGAGTTACCCATGGAGCTTACCTTAGCCGTCAACACCAGTCTTGCTGCCCTAAGCAAATATGCGATTTACTGTACCGAGCCTTTCCGAATCCCGTTCGCGGGACGAGTAGATGTTGCTTGTTTCGATAAAACTGGTACTTTAACTGGTGAAGATTTAGTTGTTCTGGGAATTGCTGGACTTGGTCTCGATAAACCACAAAATGATATTCCCCGTGAGAAAGATGGAGCCCATAGCCACATTACGCCTGTAAAGGAAGCTGGGATGTATACTACAATCGTGTTGGCTACTGCTCATGCCTTGGTAAAATTGGATGAAGGAGATATTGTGGGTGACCCCATGGAAAAAGCTACACTGAGCTCACTCGGCTGGACTCTTGGCAAGAACGACATTCTTTCTAGCAAGCAGACTGTAGCAGTTAAGGGAGCAGCGTTGCCTGCAGTATCTGTTCAGATCAAGCGTAGATTTCAATTCTCCTCAGCTCTCAAGCGACAAAGTTCAGTCGCTACTGTCACTAGTATGGATTCCGCTACTGGGAAGAAAAACAAAAGCACCTTTGTAGGAGTCAAAGGAGCCCCTGAGACAATCATGAAAATGTTGGTGAAGGTGCCCAAAGACTACGAAGAAACATTCAAGTACTTCACCCGTAAAGGGTCCCGGGTACTTGCGCTCGCCTTCAAACCTCTTTCTATCGAGACGGAACTTGGATCCGGCAAAATCAATGATTTGAAAAGGGAAAACGTCGAATCTGAACTGCACTTCGCTGGGTTTTTGGTTCTTCATTGCCCATTGAAAGATGACGCAAAGAAGTCGGTTATCATGCTTAATGAGAGCAGTCATCGTGTGGTTATGATTACTGGCGACAACCCTCTCACTGCTGTTCACGTCGCTCGTGAGGTCGAAATCGTTGACCGTGACGTCCTTATTCTTGATGCACCAGAGCACGATGATAGTGGTGAAAATCTTGTTTGGCGAAGTGTTGATGATTCCATCAGTATTCCAGTTGATCCAACCAAGCCAATCGACCAAAAGATAATTGATAACAACGATCTTTGCATCACTGGTTATGCCCTCGCAAAGTTCAAAGGCCAAGCAGCATTACCCACCATTTATCGATACGCATGGGTTTATGCTCGCGTCTCACCAAAGCAAAAGGAAGAGATTCTCATGGGCTTGAAAGAACTCGGTTATCATACCCTTATGGCTGGAGATGGTACCAATGATGTTGGAGCCCTGAAGCAAGCACACATTGGTGTTGCTTTACTGAACGGAACACAAGATGACCTTAACAAGATTGGCGAGCATTACCGAAACAACAAGATGAAGGAGTTGTACGAAAAGCAATGCCAAATGATGGAGCGCTTCAAGCAACCGCATCCCCCTGTCCCAGTCCTCATTGCTCATCTCTATCCACCCGGGCCAACCAATCCACACTATGAAGCTGCTATCAAGCGAGAAGCTGAAAGAAAGGGTATTGATGTTGCACTACAGGAGGCTTCGCTTGGCGGGAAAGTTGATGCTGTTGAAACTGTAACTTCACCAGCAGCCCAAAAGCTCATTGACGGCAAAAACCAACAAACTCCAGCCCAGAAGAAGGCATTGAGTCTTGCAGATAAGTTAACCCAGACCATGCAAGAGATGGAAATGGACGATGATTCTGAGCCACCCACTATCAAACTGGGAGATGCATCAGTAGCCGCACCGTTCACCTCCAAGCTCAGCAACGTTATTGCAATTCCCAACATCATCCGCCAAGGACGATGCACCCTTGTTGCTACCATTCAGATGTACAAGATTCTAGCACTCAACTGCCTTATTAGTGCATACAGTTTGAGTGTCTTATATCTCGAAGGTATCAAGTTCGGAGATGGGCAGGTCACAATCAGCGGTATGCTCATGAGCGTTTGCTTCCTGTCAATTTCTCGTGCCAAGTCCGTTGATGGACTTTCCAAGGAGCGTCCTCAGCCAAATATCTTCAACTTCTACATCATCGGGTCTATTCTAGGTCAATTCGCCATTCACATAGTAACTCTCATCTACATCGCCCGACTGTGTGATAGGATCGCTCCGTAAGTCGTCAATATCAAAATATTTTTCTCATGCTAACACACTCCCAGTCGTGACCCAGATATTGATCTTGAGGGCGAGTTCTCTCCTTCCCTACTCAACAGTGCCGTCTATCTCCTTCAGCTCATTCAACAAATCTCCACCTTCGCCATCAACTACCAAGGTCGACCCTTCCGTGAATCTCTCTCCGAAAATCGCGGTATGTACTGGGGTATCATCGGTGTATCTGGTATCGCTTTCTCCTGCTCCACCGAATTCATTCCCGAGATCAATGAGAAGATGCGACTCGTGCCTTTCACATCCGAGTTCAAAACAACACTCACTGCTGTTATGATTATTGACTATGTTGGTTGCTGGATTATCGAGAAAGTTTTCAAATTCTTATTCTCAGACCTGAAGGCAAAGGACATCGCGGTCAGAAGACCAGATCAACTTGCTAGAGAGGAGAAAAGAAAAGCAGATGAGCTTGCAGAGACCATAAGAGCAGCGGAGGAGAAAGCTGCAGCAGAAATTGCAGCGCTAGAGGCAAAATTGAAAGGGACGATCAAGGCCTAGAATGGCGTAATTATTTGACCGAGATAAGCATATAGATAGATTGTAAATTAAAAAACTCTTCTTGTATCAAACTCTTTATCAGATGAATTGATTATTTCTGCGCTCCTGTAGCACTACCTCGTTGATAGGCCTCTGGGTAGGCAACACTCGTACTAATTTCGATATTCATTTGTTGCCATTCACAAACTTGAACTTATCGTAAAATGTGCTCACAATACTACCCTCTCTATTTCAGCACGCTTTTCGGCAACCTGTATCAGTCAGGATCATGTTGAGACTTCGCGAAAGCACGATGTGCAAAAGGCGTTGTATACTATCTGTGTCACCTTCCGTTTCTAACAACCTAGACAACCATCATTACTGAACTATTATAACCCCGCAGTTTCGATGTATTACAACCCTATATAGAAGGGTATCCTGGAATACGCAATCATGGCGCTGATGTGAGGAGTGGAGAGGGAGAGGGGGCTTGACGGCCATTCTTTCAATTGGGAAGCATTACGAAGGCATCATCCAATTATCTACATCAATCAGCCCAGCTTCTTTTGGGGCTACTATGTATGCCCTCTTCTCCATGCTTGCTAGTTCCATAACCAGCATCAGCACTATATATCTATGCAAGATCAGATATCTGTGGGAACGCACCGGGTTCTAGAACTCCACAGCTAGTCCACTAAATCGATCAGCCACGCAGCGGTGCTACATATTGGCAACGGTGCCCGGAAATGCTTCTTTCGCTACCCGCATATGATGCTTGTTCGAAGCAAGCACTAATGCTCGGCAGTCGGTTTAGCCAACTGTCGCACGTCCTCAAGATGCAAGGTTTCGGTGGTGGGATTTTGCAGTTGGTAAGTTAATTTACACTTTGTGGGTGTCGAAGCCCCTGGATTTGTGCACCGTTTTGAATGCTATGGGGATGGAGAATTGCTATTTGATGCTAAGTTCAGCTGAGGGATACTGCATTGCATATGGTAGGTGCAGAAGTTGGCCCCAGTATAGTACTCTTTTATTGATAGCATGTATGCATTGTGTGATAGTGATACGACATATCATGTGTAACATCAGATTAATCTAGATGGCTCGTTGATACATTTAAAGGAACCTCTTCCCCTTCACTGTAGAATATTAACAAGCAAAAGTCAACCCACAAAATCCATCGCGCGTACTACTTCAATGGCCACCTCTACTACCGATGAGAAATCTCCGGTCTCTCCGACAGTTGAGATCACACCGGCACCCTCAATGATGTATGGAAGTTTAGATGAGAACTATGAACTTTATAAAAGCATGAAAGACACTCAATTAGACCCCGTCGAAGCTACCAAAGTTTTGCGGAAAGTCGATCTACGCATCCTTTCTCTGCTCATGATCACCTATGTACTCCAGTATCTTGATAAGAACTGTGTAAATCTTGCTAGTGTGTACGGACTGAAGAAAGACTTACATCTTGAAAGACAGGATTACTCGTGGCTCAGTATGTGCTTATTTCATCCTCGATAAGCAAGGTCGGATTAAGCTAACGCAATTAGCATCAATGTTTTATATCGGATACCTGGTCTTTCAGTTCCCATTCGGCTTTCTACTCCAACATCTGCCTACTGGTCGTCTCCTCTCTGCTACCGTCGTTGCATGGGGCTGCGTTCTCATTACAACACCAGCATGTAAATCCTTTGCCGGAATAGCTACTAACCATTTCTTCCTTGGCGCTCTCGAGTCAGCTATCAATCCGGGCTTCGTACTACTGATGTCTATGTGGTAAGTGATCTGCCTACGGTATTACAAGCCATCCCACATTTTCCACAGTCTTGCTTGCCGTGCAATACATGTACCACTAAAGCACTAGTGTCATACTCGCCAAAAGGATTGTCCATTGTTGGAGGTTAAAGTTATCATACTCAGTGGAGAGCAGCAACTAATATTACCTCCCCAATAGGTACACTACCGACGAACAGCCACTGAGACTTGAAGCCTACTATAGCATGGTCGGAATAGCCACCATGTTCAGCGGGCTGATCGGCTACGCAGTCGGTCACATCAACAGCGGTCTCGCAAAGTGGATGTACATCTTTCTAATCTTCGGATCCATCACCATAACATGGGGTATCATTCTTGTTCTCACCCTACCAGATAGTCCATCCACCACGGCATTCTTAAGCGTTCGCGAACGAACTGTCGCAGTCGAGCGCGTGGCCGCGAATCGACAAGGCATCAAAAACCGAGTCTTTAAACCATATCAAGCTGTACAGATGATAAAAGATCCCATGACGTGGATCTTGTTCGTCATGGCCGTGTCGGCGCAAATTCCCACCGCCGCGGTGACCAGTTTTGCGAGCATCAACATTGCCAGTTTTGGTTTTAGCACCTTGAGTACCCAGTACATGCTAATCCCAGGGGGAGCTGTGCAGTTTTTTGGAATGTTGCTTGGAGGCTGGGTTGCTACGCGGTGGCCTGGGACGAGATGTGTGGTCATGACTGTTGCTAACACCATCTGTATTATCGGATCCGCGTTACTTGTGGGACTCCCTAGCCATAATAAGGTACGTTTTATCTACTCCTAATCATTGAATTTCTAGCTTCTTCTCTTTCTTGGTGAGAAAGGAAAGTTAGGCTAATTGCTGTCGATGGAATGCTAGTGGGGACGATTGGTAGCGCTTTGGCTTTGTTACTTTCAAAATCTGGGATTTAGCATGAGCCTGACAATCATCTCATCAAACGTCGCGGGTTACACCAAGAAGCAGCTCACTTCGGCGTTGATATTTGTTGGATGGTGTGTTGGAAACGTGGCTGGTCCACAGACTTTTATCACCTCGGAAGCACGAATGTCCTTTCCCCTTCTATCTTGCCATCCACAGAAGTGTCTTTAGGCTAATCTTTTATTGAATGACCAGCGGGATATAAAACAGCATATAGAGCAATGTTGATCGCATATAATATCAAGTTGGTGATGGTATTTTTCCTGTACGCTCATATGATCATGTTTAATCGAAAGAGGGATCGAGAACAAGCTGGAAATCCGGTGGATGAGAAAGAAACTATTGAACTAGGAATGCATGATGTAACCGAGCTTGATAATAGGGGTTTCAGGTATACTTTGTGAGATGAATGATAAATTTGGATGCTCTGCCTCGAACTCTAAATAACATAGTTTTAATACCCCGTAAGTCTAGTATAGTGAGTAAAGAGCCAGTTAGCCAACATACGGAATTTCTGTATGTTATGCACTCGAATTTCTGCTCTCTCTATACCTTCTGAGCTGGATGACCTAACGAAGGCAGCACCAGTATCTCTCCAGGACAAATTATCAAGATTTGTGCGTACCGCCACAGCATAAGATTCCCCTAACCCCTTCTCATATTCCCGATGCGTTTCTGCTCTCGTGATAATCTTATCCATTTCTAGCCAACTCATCCTGCTGTTTCCTCCGGCAGGAATGTCAACCCTCGTCTCTTTCCCAGATGACAATACTCTTGCCAAAACCTTTAGATTATAATTCACGTCAATCTCAAAAAGCAGTTCGACAACTGATTCTCCCAGAGGTTTTTTTGGTACGTCGATCTCGAGCCTGCCCAGCAGATTATTGAACATGACATAAAACTCTTCACCCTGGTAGATATTAAGCACGATCTTTTCCTGGTCGTGCCTGACTGTAGTGATATTCACAAACTTCCTAGTTGGTATCACTGTGTTTCTGGGAACGACTTTACCATAAGCACCGCCAGTGAGTTCAATTCCTAGGGAGAGGGGATTCACATCCATCATGAGGGTGCAACCAGTTGCACCGCTTTCACCACCAAGGATAGCCCCTTGTGAGGCAGCGCCTCGTACAATAGCGTCATCGGGATCAAATTCTGGACTGAACAGCATCTTGTCTTTCCCTTCAAAGTATGCTTTGAGAATTGGCTGAGCTTGTTTTAGGATACTCATTTTGCCGACTGGCACAACGTGACCCACTTCGCTCTTGGTGACCTTTGCCATCTTAAGAACCCGGTCAAATAAACGCATAGAATCCTTGAGTAAGGTTTCTTGAACGCTCAAGACTTGTGCTTTGGTGAGGTTTAAACTTGTTCTCACACCTCCTGTTTTGAGTCTGATGACAGCGTTATCCGGAACGTCGCTACGATCGATCATTAAGATATCCTGTGCCTTCTTTACCTCCGCTTCAAAGGTCCCTATGTTCTCGATGTCTGTTTTTGACTGGATTAACTTGTTGTCGATGGATTGTTGAATAACAGATTCCAAAACCATCTTATCAAAGCCTTCGGAGCTTAGGGTACTGTTATGAACTGATCTAAGAATTTCAAAGATGCCACCATCCACATCAAGGAGTGTGACATCAATGCCCTCATCTCCAATATTGTAGACAATATGGGTTGCCTCCTTGTCTACCCTGTCAAGCTGATGACCCATGGCAGCTGCGATCGGCTCATTGAGGACACGGAGACAAGTCAATCCAGCTAAAATGCATGCATCTTTGGTTGCCTGCCGCTGATCATCATTAAAGTACGAAGGAACAGTTATGACAGCGTGGGTTACAGCATAACCATAATATCTCTCAGCGACTAGCTTTAATTTTGCGATGATCTTGGCTGTTATTTCTTCTGGGGCAAGATACTTGTATTTTGGATTGAGTAGCTGGGACACTCCTGGTATCGCAGCTCTTATCTGCGGTTCTCCTCCAATATTTACAACCTCGTAAGGAAGAGCGTCAATAGTTTTTTGAAGTTTTGAATCTGAGAACTTCCGTCCTAGTATACTCCTAGGTTGTGTGATTAGTGCCATGTTTGAATGGGAGAAAAGCGCTTGTTATAAACCTACCTGATATTACGAAACGTGCCTTTTGGGTTCATTGAAGCTTGCGCTACTGCTTGGCGTCCAACGATGAAGCCTCTCTTTGTATAGGCTACATAGGATGGTGTTGAGTTATAGCCCATGTCATCGATAATTGTGTAGTGTTCTCTGTTTGTAATAATGCCAACACGTGAATGTGTATCTCCGAGCTCAATTCCGATTACTTAAATCAGAAAATCAGTCATTGTTGTCTGGTAGTATCAGATTTTAAACTCACCATCACCATATGGTTCATCATATGATGGTTCATCATAAATAACATTTCCTGGTTTTGGCTGTATGGTCTCACGAAAGCGTACTGAGATATCGACGATGAACATACGGTTTGCAATGAACAAAGCAACGACGAGTCCAATCACTCCGAGGATTTGGTTTTTTCGGAACATTTTGAATAATATGGAGATCTCACAGACTGTTTGAAAGAGTGAAGTCAATGGGAGGGACCGCTTGAGCTTTTAACAGCTTTTGCGCAGAAATGTGTAGTTGAATCTGTCCTCTACAACAGCTTCGTAAGTCACAAACGAGCAAAAAGCCAATTTGATGCGTAGTAAAAGTTCGGGTTTAAAATTAAAGGTGATTCAATATGAGTCAAACTCATGGATGCCAAATTGTTCGGGAAAAGAAGCGACATCCCAGTCCATAAGCAATGTGAGGAAATGGTGTCCTCCGTTGTTCTTTTAGCGAAGCCCACCAGTACTATGGCAATCTACATGGAGTAGACTCTTGAGAAGACAGATACATCAGAAACGTTTTCAAAGTGTCCTTTTTTTCTTAACTGTGGCCCAGCTAGGCAGACTCCAACAGAATTTGTCCTCCTGGCGGGCGGAGCATCTTCCTTGGGCTAAACTGTGGCCTCAGGCATGATATAACGTTCGGGTTTGGCGTCTTTTCCAAACGGCGAGAGGTGTTCGATGTATGTGCTTGATAGAGACTGAGTGAAGCGTATATCGTAATGCGTGGTATTTGATCCACTACAGGAGGATCCAATCGAAAAGCCATTTTTAACATTCGTTGTATCAAAAATCTCGAGCCAATCCTCAGTGAGCTCGATCACCTATTAATTGCATGACTAAGCTCCGAGGGAGCATATCTAACATACTAAATATGACCAAGAAAATATTCTTTCTAACGTCTGCGTTGAAAAAGTGCGAGTAAGTTCGTCAACTGTAAGCTAGTTTCAACTGTAGCTTTCTCTCTCCTTCTGCATTGTCGTATATAAGCTAGAATCAATCAGTCCATCACACATACGACCATAGACTGAGGAGAACTGGGCATCCCGTCCGCTCTGCCATACATAAGCCTCAGATCGGTAGACTAGTAGTTGGGTGGGTGACCACCAGCGAATCCCTACTGTTGTATGTTCTTTTTCTTTTTTGTCCCCTCAAATACTTTTCTTACTTTCGATGACAAGTCGGTTCTTCTGGAGAAAGCTATAAAAATGGTGCATGAAATATGCGCCCAACTACTTTTGTTCGAGGTTTATTCGTAAAGGTTAAACCACTTGATCTATGTCATTTGCGGGGAACGAACCGGAATAATCTAGGAAGGTAAAGGATGGTGCTCCATGTGGCGGGCGGATCCGATCCCTGATAATGTTATGCGTTAGCCTAATAATCAGTGTGTGTGCTACATGTTGGTTCTCGTAAAGCCAACCAACACTACATCCCCTGCTAAGGTCATACCTAGGGACTGCATATTCTTTGTTTTCCCTTTTTAGTTTATAGAAAACTGTATTTGTCAGCTATGTTGATCTAACTCCAGACATGTAACATTAATTTGGCCTGCCTGTCGATGTGACTTCCTCAGCTACAGGATGGTGATTTATTAAGCCTCTCTGCAGGTATGAGCTCCCTTCTGTAAAGCTGTATTGTATTGCACGCTAATAAGCAAAACACCGATTGGAAGCATGAAAATCATATACACTGGCCAAGAAAAGTCTGCAATCGAGGCATCTTAATTCTCGCCAAATGCTTCTGGTGAATCAACTATGCCTTATAAGGTACCTACTCATCCATTTGACATCAACGACAACTCTACGTATCCGGTTCTCACTAAATATCGTCAGCGGGAATATCTCGGTTTCGGCGATCATAGTTTCCAAAATTGATAGGGGTGTTCCCTCCGAGGACGTGGAGGCATTAGGTAACTTCCTCGATCGTGATATGCCAAAACACGCGTAAACCTTCATGCTTATTCTGCAGCCATGGAGTTTCCTCTGAATGAAGTGTGATCTTTGCCTGCTCAATCCAGATGAAGTTTGAATCAGCTGCCACACTGTGATTTGTCCGAGACAAGTGGCAGTAAGTCATATATACAATCAAGGAATGAAGACTTTGATATTTAGTGTAACGAAAGTCTTTTCATGGGCCGAAAAAGTATTGTATCAAGGTGTGATGCCTGTGCGTCTTTGGTACTACGCTGATCAAGGATAAGACCAATTCCCTTTTTATTTGAGACATTTGTGAACAAGTCAATTGTCAGTGGGTTGTATCGTGGTCCATCTTTACCAACTTCACGTCCAGCCTCGTTTCTGCAAAGTAATCACCAACCCACTCATCTCTAGTGGATTGCTTATAGACACAGAAGCATGTCGGAACATCCGATTCGATTCCCTATGATAGTGGACAGAAACATTACTCGATTGAGGTCGAGCTAAAGGAGAAGGTTGATGTCAAACGCCTGCAGTCATAGAGGATGGCGGGCCAAAAGTGGATAAAGTTCTTGTATGTAGTTAATTGGGGAAGAACGATCTTCGTGATGCGAAGATATCCAAGTACAGTAGTAGTGGGGGTTGATGTCTGAAGCATATGGCTGCAATGTTGATGAGATATTGACCCGATGAGGATAGTACGTCAAAGTTGAAGAAAACGATTATCGGAGGTTTTGTGCAGCTTCCAACCGTACCAAGTAGAAATCCTGGTTTAATCTGTAAGTATTACGCCGAGGCTTGTATATCATGCAGTAAGATACTTTTTACATAGAGAAGGGCATATATGACGCAATAAGTACATATGTACATAGCAAATCACTATGTTAGCTTACACCATCTTTAACCGTCTCAAGTCAGTCCACCAACACAACGTACAGGCATAATACATCAATTTCTAGGATCTTTAACCTTGGAAAAAGATATTCAAGGTTATAAGTTAAGTTTGCAAAATAACCGTGATTACCTCAGGTGTTAATATGGCGCATTTTCGTGCGCTATGCGCGCGCGCGGGCTCGTCCCGGCCATCACTTCCACGAAGCAAGTTCTAGAGGCTCTAGTGGTTGAAGATTGTATGGCACAATCCTTTTACTAAGACACTTACGGTCTGATGTACTTCTGACCTAGCCAAATACTTATTTGTTGAGATAATACTCTGCGCCACACACTCCCGTTTACAAATGTTATGTTATTCAGTTACACAATAGATTCTCCAGTTTAAGCGAGACTTAGATTTCCCATTCAACTATTTAAGAGGCAAATGGTACACGAGGATTTAGGAAACAAAATATTCTAAAAGAATTCAAACTGATTTCCAAAACCCTAACTCAGCGTTAAGCATTCTTAATATTAAACGTTAAGCATACCATTAGCAAACATGGCTCCAACTGCGGTTACTAACAATGGTGTCACCAACCACACAAGTCTAAATGGGTTTTCTCAGAAACACGCCGATGAGATGCATACTTACGTTCAGACACTAGAAGTTGACTTTGAACACTTTTTTGGTATCGTGCCCACTAAGATGAACAAAAGCTTCTCCTTGACTCTAGCGGAACAGAGTTATCTGCCTAAGGTAATTATTTATTGCTTCTTTGGCATACTGTCTCAGTGACATCTGTCTAGAGCCGTGGGCTAAGTTTTTAGGTTAACAAACCGCGTGCTGATTGGGCTGTCATCGCGGCGTTCAACTCTTTCCAAGCCTATCAGCGCGGTCAGCTAGGAACAGTTCAACGCTTCGCTACTGTTGGTACAGGCTCAGGCACCGATATGATCGCCGCCCTGGAGACCTTTCCTGAACTTGAATTCGGTGCGATGACTGATCTGCACCAGAAAGTGGTTAATGCCGCCAAGAAGAATGTTCTTGGTGCCGCCAAGGAATCTACTCACAGTCGAGCCGTGGCTGACAACGTATTTGCGTCAGCTGGCGATCTCCTGCTCCCTCTCGAGGGGCAGCAGGGTTTTGATTTGATCTATGAGTACGTACCAAATGTTGATCACTGATTTTTAATCAGCCGGCATTTTAATACAGTGGCTAGGAACCTACCAAACATACCTCTCACAGCCACTGGGAGCCTCATTGATGGTCAGACCTCGTCAACGTTTGTTGGTGATCGGACCGCAGATCAAGTTCCTGCCCATGTCTCTGAAGCCCTCCTAGATCTTCACTATATATGCTTGTATCAAGCTAGGGTAATGGGCCTTATTAAGCCTACAGGTGCTATTCTTTCTAGCATGGGCGGGAGAGTTTCGGTCCAGTCGATGCTAAACATGGCTGACGCTGCTGGGTACTCAGGTAGAGTCATCTCGCTAGCATGGAAGATTCAGAGCGAGCCAGAGACCGTCATAGGAGAATATGCAGAGAATCAGAAAAAGAGTACAATCAAGGTAGGTTGTTACCATACACCCAGGTTTTCCCATTCCTAATATCTAAATACAGTACTATTTCTACCCAACGTCAGCCCTGGCGAGGGCTTTCAAAGATATGTCTCCAGCTGCAGCAGCCCTTCATGCTTTCCAGATTGAACAAAAATTGTACCATCATCGCTTAGATGCCGAAACGGCGCTTGAGCAGCATCATGCTGGCGTTGAGATTGGTCATACTGTTTATGTCATGGCTAGTGTCCTAAAGGACGGCTCCAACTTTGTTTGATTGCCAGATTTATATTGACTTCCTGTTTTTAAACAGATTCATTAGTTCTAGCCAAGCTTTCGTGTGGTAATTGCGTTTGAACTCGTGCCTGCTTTTCTAAAACTATCCTTAAACTTACAAACTATTTGTAACTTAGCCAATACATTTATGATTGACATTCATTCCTACTGCTACAATCCTGCTATCTATACATTACCTGCACATAGTTGAAGCAACTCTCGGTGACTAGGATGGGTTGCTACTAGACAAACCTAAGCTCAAAATTGCTTCCTAATTAAACTGGCTTTAATAGTAAATAAAGACCAAATAGACCATTTTATTTATATTTCCGGTTTATCCATTGCCCTTACTTGACCACGCCTCGGCTCCAGCAATTCGAGGTCGTTCTTGTTGTGTGCATCCTGCTCAAAGGTTCCACGATTGCAAAAATTAAACAAACAATAGGGTTGGAATCAAACTGGTTGACGCCATGGAAATTCATCTGTCATCGCAGGAAACCCGTCGCTAAAATTGCTTATGCTTGTCTTCTCATGGTCGTAACTTATTGTAGCGTATGCTACAGAGGCCACGAACAAAACATTAATTGCAAAGAACGTGAACATTATAGATCTTGCTCGACGTTGGCAATCGCAAAAACCCTGACAAGATATCGGTTTAGTGCGGCTTATGTTGCTCACCTACAGCAGTTAGTCAGACGCAAGTACTATGTTGATGTGAGGGGAAAACAGGGGCAGGCATGTGGTAATTTCGTGGGGAAATGGGGAAGAGCGGGTGGCTCGGCCGGTGGGGTCCGCGTCGCAGATCCCGTGGCGGTCCGTCTGCGTCCGCCTGCCGGCGGTGGACTTGGCGATCGTTGGCGATCGTTCGTGCAGCGTGCTAGCGGCATAGCCAATTGTTAGCTTTTCATATTGTTGTCTTGTCGTCTGAAAGGCGCAAGGCGTCGGATGTCAGGGACTAAGCTTGGCGTTCATATTCTGGCCTTGGATTATGCTTGGCTCTTGCTTTTGAATCCTGGTCTTGAACTGTTTAAAATATGTTTGATTTCGAGAACTCTTCAATCTTTCCACTTCAACAGTTTTTTATCCCTGTTGATCCTTCTGATTAAGCTGAAGATCTGGTGACAAACCAAGGATTTACTCCTAACAACTTTCCCTCACACGTAAGGCGATCGCATATCGTGCAACAACACGAGAGGGTGGCCACAATGGGTGCATCAATCGCTCTTTCAGATCGGGAGCGTGTTGATATGACAGGTGTTGAGGACACCAACACTGCCGAGACAAACAACGCACTCCCAAGTCCAGATGGTGGGTATGGTTGGGTGGTTGTCTTCGTTTGCTTTGTCCATACCTTTTGGCAGAACGCTTGGACAGGGTCGTGGGGGATCCTTCAAGTTGCCTTGCTAGAGACGACCTTGCATGATTCTACATCAAGCACGGTTTCTTTCATCGGATCACTAGGTATTGCCCTTTCCTGCGCCTTAGGCATCTTCACAATCCGTCTCGCCCATACCATTGGTGCCCGCTGGACCAGCCTGATCGGGATTCTTTTATACAGCATAAGCAACATCGTTAGCGCCTGGGCTGTGTCTAATGTCGGTGGTTTGTTCATTGCATGCGGCTTTACATATGGGCTTGGCGCATGCCTGATGTATACGATGTCTAATAGTCTGCCGATACAATGGTTTGACACCAAGCTCGGAACAGCCAATGGAATTGTTAAGCTCGGTGGGGGCATTGGGGCAACTGTTATGGCTATTGTCACCGGTGTGCTTACGGAGAAACTCGGCATCGCATGGACATTTAGAATTTTCGGTCTCCTGTCACTAGCAACCGGTGTTCCAGCAGCTTTTCTTATTCGGGAGAGGATTCCGGCCAAGGGCAGCTTCAACGTTGACTGGTCCCTTTTCAAGGACGTTTCATTTTCCTGCCTTTTCGTTTCCGGCGTCATTGGGGTATTCTGTATCTACGCGCCACCATTCTTTTTACCCGCCGTAGCGAGGTCCCTTGGATTCTCTAGTTCCGTCTCAGCGGGCGTCGTTGCATGCTTCAATGCATCTATGGCGATCGGGCGTCTTACGTCAGGGTTTGCGTGCGACAAGTTTGGAAGTATGAACACATTGCTGTTAGCCATGGCTCTTAACGGCGTTACTATGTTCGCAATATGGTCCTTTGCATCGACGCTTCAGGTTTTAATAATATTCTCCATCTTTAATGGACTTGCCAATGGAGCCTTCTTTGTGGCTTTGCCAACTGCAGTAGGAAGGCTTGCGGGAGAACGTCGAGGAGCAGGCGCGGTGAGCATTACCATTACTGGATGGACTCCTGGCCTGTTAGTTGGCAATCCCATCGCCGGATTCCTAATCGGCGCGACTGGCGCAGGTAGCTCCAATTCTATCGTGCCTTATAGACCCGCTATATTTTATGCAGGAGGGACGGCACTACTCTCACTTGCCTTTGTCCTGGCTGCGCGTCTTTGGGTTGATAAGCGTTTTGCTGTAAAATTGTAATTATTGTACGTAATATCTTAATCACATTTATACAATTATTATATAAAGAAATTTTCATTCACCCTGTCTCTAGTATCCAGTTCCTCTTGCTTCTTGTAGACTATCAAACTTTTGCAATCGTTGGACAGCCAACTCTCTTACATTGATCTCTGTTCTGCCTGCAGTTCTCACAATTCTGCCTCAAAATGATTTCTTCTATTAAGAATCCTACTCTCACTACTCTGGCCAACTCGGCCTTGGAGTCAGCTACCACCCTCCAGCGTCTTCTTACTGAAGAGAATCTTCCTCAGCCGTCTTTCTCTCCCAATGGCCGCCAAGACTGGTCTGATGCTCAGTTTTTACCCGCCATTCTTGCTGCGCGCTCAAATCTTATTGACACAGCTCAGACGCTTATGGACGTCGCAGTGGGGCCAACCGACACTCTAGGAAGATACGCAGGACCTTGCTTATCTGAGATTGAGGTTCTAAGGGCATTGAACTCACTGGGTATCGCGGATATCGTTCCACTGGACGGCGAGATTAGTATTGCGGATCTTGCGTTGAAGGCGAAAGTCAAAAACTTACATGCATTCGAGAAGCAGCTCCGCTTCGCTTTCCTAATGGGCCTGTTCCAGCGGACACCATCTGGTGGTGTTGCCCACACAGCTCTTAGTGCCGCTATGCCAGCGTCCAGCCCCTATATCTCACTCAGACTTGGTCGGATCTTCTGCCAGGGTGGACACGAAGTCGCTACGGCGCTGCGCAATGGGGCCGGCAAGGAGGGAATACCTTGTGCTCTTGCGGATCCCCAAAGCCTAGGTAGACCCGCTTTCATACAATTAGAGGACGAGCCTGATGGCAAAGGAATGGAAAGGTACAGTAGTGGAATGATTGGTTTGTATAATCACCACGCCGGCAACTCCTACCTACCATTTGTCCATGGGTTTAATTGGGACTCGCTAAAACCAGACGACACAATCGTGGATGTTGGAGGCGGCAACGCGCATATTGAGGGCGAGATCGTGCCGTTGATCCCAGGAGTTCACTTCATCGTTCAAGACCAAGAATCGAATAAAGAAGGAGCTGAGAAAATCATCAAAGAAAAGGGGATAGGTGCTCGTGTCCAGTACCAGCCACACGACTTCTTCTCGTCGCAGCCAGAGCTACCAAATGGGCGAGTTCCAAAAGTATACACACTGTTCCGGGTACTGCAAGATTGGAGCGACGATGACGCTGTGCGTATCTTAAAGCCTTTGGTACCAGCTATGGAGAAATATGGAACACAAATTTGGATTATGAACCGGATTTTGCCAGATGAGCTTGACACGATGCCAAGGCACAGCGAGAAAATGCTGCGCAACCTCGACTTAATGGTATTTACATTGTCTGGAGGTGGAGAAAGAAGCGCTAGTCACATGGAAAGAATGCTTAGAATGGCTGACGAGAGGCTGATGATAAAAAAGTCTATCAGGCCACTTAATTCGCTATTCTCGTTCATAGAAGTCTCTCTCAAGAAATGAACTGTCTAAGACAAAAGCTCAATATCACTGACCTAGGGACTGGATCCATTGTGGTACCAAGACTAAATTCTTGCTGGCTCTCTCATGTATATAGATAAATTAATATAAACTTGATGTTACATCATATTTTACCACTGCAAAGTGTACACAGGTTGGTCGTTTCATAGTAGGTATATGTGTTCAGCAACGCCCTGTAGTCAATATGAAGCCGCGTGTATTATAGTATCAAGCTACCAAAGGGCATTATTAAACTTGGTGCACATCCAAATTCAAATCTCGTTTCCTAAGCTATCCCTTGTTTTATACTAGCAAAAGCTAGAACAGCAAAAGGCTTGCCCTCTTCAAGTAAGTTTTTGTCTTCGATCCAGTCTTATCCACAGTACACTTCACATCAATTTATTTCCTATCTTATATGTAGGTATGAGAGGCAGTCTTTCCTTTTCTCCCTAAGCGCCAGCAAAGAAACTCTGACTGTCTTGAATCGGCTAGTGCTATCTAGTAAACGAGGGATTTCCAAAGCTCAGGTGCACAACAGTTGTCAATATCGTGAATACTGTTAGTTGGACTCTTAGGTATAGTCATCTAGATCTCTTTTTTAAATAAATTAATAAGCGTCTAATCAAATAAAGTTCATCATTATACATTTAGGAGCACAATAAAGTACCCTCGAAGTATAGCATGAACTAAGACCCTCGGCCAGCTAAGCCACTTACTGAAACAGGATTTATCTGGCTAAAAAGCAAAAACTTAAACATAAGCCACTAGATTCCAGATTTATGGCTCTTGCTAAATCTCAATAGTTACTGAGATATACTAGGTACAACCCGTTGTCCGCTCTGTGGCGCATCCTGAATAGCATATAGTGGAATTCTCTGCATTGTGGAATTACAACTAGCAGATTTATGCCACCCTGCATGCTTGAACTTCACGATAGGCAGAGCCTAATGAATAGGAGGCCGGTTCTTCTAGGCAACTCTTTTAAACTCAGCATTGAAGTCGAACAGAACGAATGGAGGGACGTTAGTCATAATAACGTTCTGGAAAGCAACCCCTTCACGCCTGTCAAATTCGTGCAGCTAAAGTGTTCATGTAGGAGCTTTTGTCAAGCGAGTTTAGTGAGTGAAGTCAGTACTAATATAGTGTTGATACAGACGCTCGGCTATTCTAACTACGCAGAGTACTATTAATTATACATGTTCTATAAGCTAAGCACAAGCTATTTTTCATACAAGTAATTCTATATAATCCATACGGATCCCTGATCCAGCTATGGCATTCTATTACCCACCACCCAATGTGACGGACGGTACTCAAGGCTCAAAGTTCGAAGCTTTGGAGAGGTCGGCATCATCACGTTACTAACATTCGTTATGGAAATGGCTGTATATCTGAAACTAACCGAGTTGATGTCACCAAAAAGCAAGGGCAATGACCCAGTAGAGTCCAAGAATCTGTCTTACCAAACTCGTAATCGCTGTCCCATGCAAGAAATAGGAAGCTTTGATTGAATGATATTCCGAGTACAGCGATCGACACAAAGGGACACATTCCTACATTTAACCCCGCTCCTCGCCGCATATATGCTTGGGAAAGGGCCAATTAGTACCAACGCCTGATCATGGGATTCCTAAAGTCGCATGTGTTGGATGTCTGTGTTCGCAAGCCACACACGCAAGCCAAGAAGTCATCCAACTTGAATCACTGAGTATGTCAGTAAATATAAGTTGGCTCAAGTTGGCAGATAGTTTGGCTCCAATGTATAACACTTAAGCTTCTCCTTCCAAGCCTTGGGAGATTTCCTAGCTATTTTCCCCAGATATTCAATCCCTATTCCTTGTTTCTTTTTTCTCGTTCCAGCCATGGCGACAAGCGTCCCGGAAACAGAAGCCGACCCTGGTCACTATAGCGAACCCGCTGAGGTTGGACAGCCAAAGGAAAAAAAACTGAGAGATGATGGGAAGTGGGAGCTTGAAGAAACAGATGCTTGGGAAGTTTTAGGTTACTCTTTCACCACTTGGTAACCTTTTCCCACCATTTTCCATCAGGAATGGACCTAATCGTAGAACTCTAGGCGCAAATGGCAAATCCTCGGCGTCGTCTTCCTCATCCAGATATCCATGAACCTTAATGCCAGCATGTACGCCAACGGTATTGATGCTATAACAGAGCAGTACGGTGTTAGCAAACAAAAAGCCAGAATACCGCAAATGATGTTTCTGGTTGCTTACGCATTCGGCTGTGAGTTATGGGCGCCATGGAGTGAAGAGTTTGGTCGTTGGCCAATTCAACAGATGAGTTTGTTTTTGGTGAATATTTGGCAGATACCTTGCGCTCTAGCGCCAAATTATGGGACCTATGTTGTCTGTCGGTTTCTCGGGGGTCTCTCCACTGCAGGTAAGCTCCTCGCTACTCGTGATCTGTCTGCCGGGTTTATTGACGATAGACAGGTGGGTCCGTCACTCTGGGAGTTCTTGCGGACATGTGGGAGCCCAATGAACAAGAATACGCCGTTGCGTTCCTGGTGCTGTCATCAGTCGGCGGCTCTGTCGTTGGTGCCATTGCTGGAGCATTTGTAGCAGAATACAAATCGCTCCCATGGATATTCTGGACACAGCTGATTGTCGGGGGATGCGTTCAAGCCATCCACCTGTTCCTTAATCCCGAGACGAGAGCAACTGTCCTACTGGATCGCGAAGCTAAACGCAGACGGAAAACCGGCGAAGACACAACTGTGTACGGGCCTAATGAATTACGACCAAGATTGACGATGAAAGAAATCTGGACGATCTGGTATCGTCCATTTTACATGTTCTTTACAGAACCGATTGTGCTGTGGTTGTCCCTCCTTAGTGGCTTTTCTGATTCCTTGATCTTCACGTTTCTCGAATCATTCCATCCTGTTTACGAGCAATGGGGATTTGGGACTATCGGCGTTGGACTGGCATTCATACCGTAAGTGATATCATGGATGTAGATTGCTTAAAGGAAGTCGCTGATTCTTGCGTAGGTTACTTGTTGGCTACATTCTCTCCTACCTTTCTTATATGCCATCGATCCACAGATTCCGTGGCATTCGACGTAAAGACCCTAATGCTCTCAAACCAGAAGTGCGGCTATGGTGGTTACTGTGGCGTGAGTAAATTCTTTGTGCAACTATTCTCGATTGCTAGCTAAACAGAATACAGTTGCTCCCCTAGAAGCGATAGGCTTGTTCGGTTTCGCATGGACCTCTCTCGGGCCCAGCCATGGCATTCCCTGGATCGCTCCTATGATATTCTCCTGTCTAGTGGGCATAGCCAATTATGCAATTTACCAGAGTAGCATAGACTACATGACCGCAGCATATGGCCCGTACGCCGCTTCAGCAACCGGAGGAAATGATCTTGCCCGAGACTTCTTGGCGGGTATAGCTGCCCTTTATTCCGGACCTATGTATGAGAACATCCCCGGAAGACCGCTTGAGTATCCTACTACGATCTTGGCTTGCATTTCGGTAGTAGTCACGATTCCGATATACATATTTTACAGAAAGGGACCGCAGATTAGAGAGAAGTCTAAATTTGCCCAGAGCTTGGATCAGAAGATGACTCAAAGGCACGAGAAGAGAAAGAAGAGCAGAGCTGGGATTGAACCGGAGGCGGAGCATAAAGAAACTGTTTAACCTGGTAATCTGGAGTTTGCTGTTTGTAGGTGATGACGGGGTCTGGTTTGTATGGTGTTTTGGTAATAGGCATGATTTAATACTTAGGACCTACTTAGGACCCACTTTTCCTTTCTTCCCCAGCATGGAAATTTACTATAGCGTAATCGAGGGAATAGAAGTAATCGCACTTCTATATCTAGCCAACCGAGCTAGGTAGCCGAAGTAGCTTTGTTATGAGTCTTTGCTATCTCATACCGTGTCTTACGAAAGGTACTTTTGAACCAACTTAAGCGAGATGCGTCCATACTCATTGGTTCTGCTTTTAACAAGATGCGACACCACTTGTTTCTGGAAGCACAACTCCAATCCGAGAGTATTGAAGGGGGAATACGGAGAATACGAGTTACGACGGAGTAATTAAAAGACAAAGTCACATGACCACCTGCCTGTTTTTGTCTCTGACTACACGAGGGGAACATGTGGAATTGTTCGATTTACGTTCCATTGCATATCATTAGCTCTATTGACCGGTCAGCACTAGGATGTTATGGGCCACCTGCAATCATATTCCAACCAGGTCACAGATACAGTTGACTATTAGTGCGACTCTGACATAAGATTTTTCCAAGGCCAACCTAGGGAGGCAAGCATTTTGGAGTGCTCGCCACGAACCACTGGCAAATGCTTAAGAAGCCTAGGCAATCACCCATGTTATTGCGTAAGGGGTTCCTACCGCGCTCTCTGATTTGTAACAGGTTGGTTGGATCCCGCGCTGAATTACGCCTCACCTGCTCCATATGGGTGGTGATCGGCCAAGTCATGTTCTGCCGGATATTGCGGACCAACACACTGGTAGGCCAAAAAGGGTGGGACTCGTGCACTATGTAAATGAGTCTTAAAGGGCCGTCATTCAAAAACCCCAATCGCAATTTTCCCTCTCTGTTCTGGGACTCGACTTTGTCGCAAAATTGATTGAGCGAAATCGTCCAGAAATCCTGAACGTGGTCGGAGCATTTCTATAGCTCAGCAGCGCGTAGCGAAATATCAACTGCCGTGCCCGGCCGTGAAGGTTTCATCGCATGACACGTACAATTGACGTCCACCATCTGTAGATTCTCACACTCGTCACGAGCCCCAACGCCCAACCTTCAAGATGTCGCCCACCGACAGCACATTTCATAAGGATCCCGAGAAAGCAGCGGCGCCAGAGGATCCCGTCGCGAGAGGCACCGCTACGGAAGCATGGGATACAGAGCCGGCAGCCAAAGAACCTTGGCAACGGCGGTTTGTCGATAGCTTCAAGAGAGATCCAAATGCGCATGTTATCAAGCCAGGACAGACCGTCGATCCTCACGCGGGACATGGTTTTGACCATAAGACTGCTGCGGAGCGCACCGCGAACTCGGGTCTGGCTCACAAATTGAAATCGCGTCATATGCAAATGGTGAGTGGGCAATGCGAAACTTTCCTAGGCCTAATTTTATTACTATTGTTCTGCTTTCTTAAATTAAGGGACCATCATTTCATCAGTCATTTGAATTTTGCGCAACATCATGCTAACCGGTTGAGCAGATCGCAATTGGTGGTTCCATTGGTGAGCATAATCAAATCCGTTCGGGTCTGGCTGATTGAAGCTGATCAAATATAGGGACTGGTCTTTTCGTCACTTCTGGTGCAGCTTTGAACACCGGTGGCCCAGCATCGCTAGTAATTGCTTTCATCATCATCGGTGTTCTAATGTTTTGTACCGTGCACGCCTTGGGAGAAATGGCTGTGCTGTTCCCCGTTGCCGGATCGTTCTCTGCTTATTCAACTCGATTTATTGACCCCGCATGGGGCTTCGCCATGGGCTGGAAGTAAGTTTGTGCCTTTTCCTATTGCCCTTTGCTTTTGTCATTATATTGACTCGGCTTTTAGTTATGCAATGCAATGGCTGGTTGTCTTACCACTCGAAATTGTAGCAGCCAGTATCACTCTCGACTTTTGGCCTGGTGCAAAAGACACTAATCCTGCTGCCTGGGTTACCATTTTCCTTGTCGTTATCGTCGCCATTAACTTCTTTGGCGTGCGCGGTTATGGCGAAGCGGAATTCGTATTTGCTATCATCAAGGTCATTGCAGTTATCGGGTTCATAATTCTCGGCATCATTCTGGTATATTGAATATCCGCTTCATAATACTGTAAATTTGTTGACTAACCTGTAAAACAGAACTGCGGAGGTGGTCCTGATGGTGGATATATCGGCGGCAGGTATTGGCAAAGCAACAATGTTGAGCCAAATTATCCCGGATACACCGAAGGAGGAGTAGATCCTGGAAGCATTGCGTCAGGAGCATTCCACTCTGGCTTCAAAGGTCTTTGCAGTGTGTTTGTGACAGCCGCATTTTCTTTCGCTGGTACCGAATTGGTTGGCCTTGCCGCTGCTGAAGCTGATAACCCCCGCAAAACTCTCCCAAGAGCTATCAAGCAAGTATTTTGGCGTATCGCGTTGTTCTACATCGTTGCTCTGACTGTTGTATCCCTTTTGGTACCTTACGGAGATCCAAGATTGCTAGGAGAGAATTCGACTGATGCAAAGGCTTCACCTTTCGTCATCGCCATCAACAATGCTGGAATAGCAGTGCTCCCATCCGTCATGAACGTTGTTATTCTCATCGCCGTATTATCAGTTGGCAATTCCTCTGTTTACGGCTCTTCCCGAACCCTCGCAGCATTAGCAGAGCAGAACCAAGCACCTAAAATATTTGCTTACATTGATCGCAAAGGCCGCCCACTAGTAGCTATCATTGCAGCAAGTCTGTTGGGTTTACTTTGCTATGTCGTGGCAGGTGGTACCGACACATCTAGTACCGCACTGAACTGGCTCTACTCGCTCAGCGGTCTCAGTTCTATCTTCACTTGGGCCAGTATCTGCGGCGCCCACATCCGATTCCGCTCCGCTTGGAAGAAACAAGGCCATTCTTTGGACGAACTTGCATTCAAATCGCAAGCTGGCGTCATTGGTTCATGGATCGGTCTTATCCTTAATATTTTAGTGCTCATTGCACAGTTCTGGACATCTGCCTGGCCTATTGGATATGGAGAGAAGACACCTAACGAGAGAGCCGAGAACTTCTTCTTGAACTATCTGGCGTTTCCGGTAGTGATTCTGTTCTACTTGCCATACAAGCTTTACTATAAAACTCCATTCATGAGGAGCGCAGATATGGATTTGCAGACTGGACGACGGGAGTTGGATACTGCGGCGTTGATAGAGGCGGATCGTGTAGAGAGAGCTCAAATGCCAAAGTGGAAGAGGTAAGTTGAATTCTGCTGCGAGAGAAGACAAAGCTAACAGGTCAATCAGATTCTACAAGATGTTTTGCTAGGTGCATAAAGAAGTGTATTTTCTTGCAGAGGTCGCTGACAGTGCTCTCGAGTCTTGAGGGGACATCCACGGATACGCACACAAACTCTAGTTCATGTCGTAGTGATCGATTTATTATTCTTGAACAGACTGTAATTCACATTTCTCAAGACGCATTTTGCTTAGAGTCAATTCTTTAAAGGAGTAAAAGCATTACCGGTGAAAACTCACGTGACAAAACCACTCAATAACTTTAAATTTTATTGACTATCTATTGAATAAGCTTCCTCCTAATATCTATGATCTCTAAATCCCCCAAAGGCTCGTATTGTTTCTTGAGTGTCTTTGGTGACATGCTCGGAGGGACTTTGCTTGCTCACTTATCGTAATGCTCCCAAAAGCCCTCCGCCGATAGTCTAGCACTTTAGAACAGAATTCTCTATTACCATATGCATTCACATCAGTGCACCACAGGTGTGCGACATGTCTACTGTAAAGGCCCAGTGGACTTCAAATGTCACGTGGTGGTCTCATAACTCGGGCAGTTCTCTTTTGACAGGCAATCCGGCAGAAACAACCACCAATAGTACATGCTTGCCACCAGACCAGAAACCCAATGGGGACTATGGTTAAATTTAACCGCGATCTTGGGAGATAATAATAGAAAGGCATTGCAGGTCAGCTTCACATGCCATGCATTTGACATGGTTTCATCCCGTGATGGTTCAAAATAAATGCTGATATGTTTTAGACATATTTTCTCTAAAAATCCATTAAATGATCAAATCTGACTAGCTTGCTTATTCCGTACCCCACACTTCATTTTGGAAATGCAGCCATCGAGACTTCAACCAGAGGGTCATAATACAGAGTCTTTGCCAGGACCTCCGAATCTTATGCCAAGAGCGAACCAGCGCAAAGTTAGACGTCAGTTATCTAGTGCGGAATGGGAAGAACTGAAACCGATCATCAGGCGTGTTTATATAGAAGAATGGAGTACACTAGCACACCTGACCCGAGTTCTCGAGCAAGAACATGGTGTTCTTCTAACGTAACGCTTCGTCAGCTCCAGATAATTAGAAGGATACCAAGCTGACTATGGTGCTTTAGCAAAAGACAACTCACTGCAAGGTTTACTCGATGGGGATTTCGTAAAAATGAATCGCAAAAAGACACGCTGAGAAAAGCGTCAAGTGGCTCACAAATAAACAATCCGACAGAAGATGAAGGGCTTGGTAATCTCGTCGAGGGCGCTCAGGAAGCATCTTCCACAAGTCTCATACAACGGACAAGTCCAATTTTAGAAGGTTATTAGCCATCACAAAGAAGTTTGGATAAAGCTAATATGAAGTAGGCACCAGAGCTGCAGATTCAGTTTCAAGACCTCAACTTGGTTCCATAGATCGGACTGCCCAAACAGAAGAGATCCCAGCGATCTTAGATGACGATTCGGAAGTGACGGATATCATTCGCACTGAGAACACGGAGCATTGGTCGAGCTTTGAGGAGAATGAACCTTCAGAGATTTCCAAGTTGATATATATCCTTAAACTCCAACTTGGAAATAATACTTCACAACCCGTCCTCCCACATTCGTCGTCCCCAATTCAGGAAGCGATCGAGCCTAATTACATCTCTACCGCAGATTTGATTAGTAGTAGTACCTCGGAAGAAGAGACACTCGATACAAGCGATGCCCGTCAATGGGCACCACAATATTCTCAGATGCAAGGAGCGCTCCATCGTTTAAATGCAACCCAAAATCCAATGAAGTTCGCAGCTTGGGGTAAAAATCTCGACGCTTTTCTGCCCTCTGGAAATGTATATGTTTATTCGAGTCCATATAATGAGGTTTATCCTTTTCCGATCTCGGCTGGAATAAATGTGAATGCCCAGCCGCAATCAAATAGAACTCCAACTCTGCTCAACGAGAAAGAGTACGAAGCTTCTTTGAATGCCCTAGAAAAAATGTACCCAGAAAACGACATTCGCTGGTACCAGATTATGAAAGGAAATGCGGCTGCGAAGATGGTATCAGGAAAGTACAGGGAGTCCGAGATTCTATTCCGCAAACTTGTTGTCACGAGCTCGAACATATTTGGCCCAGACTCAGTGGAGACAATAGATGCGATGTGCAATATAGCTGGCATGATTTACAATCAAGGAAGATATGCGCAGGCTGGCCAGTTCCACGAACAGACGCACCAAAAAGCCGCGCGCATTTTACCATCTGATCACCCTACGTTCCTGAAAAGCTATTCGGCTAAAGCGACGATCGCAGGCTCATTGGGAGGTAATCTTGTTGCAGGAGAAGATATCCAGCGACATATAGTCCAAATAACACTCTGTAAAATGGGTCCCAAGGATCAATTAACTCGACAGTCTCTACAGTTCTTAGCCATGTGTTTGATGAATGCGAAGAAGTTTACACTATGCGAAGAGCTACTACATACAGTGGTTGAAATAGGACAGGCAGTCTTGGACCAAGAACAAACCGATCTCATCAAAGGCTATTATGCCAGAACTCTGCAGATGCTTTGCCGCGTCCTCTGGGAGCAAGGCAAATATGAAGAATGCGAGAGAGTTTGTCAGATGGCAAGAGCAAAAGCACGGTCTATGCTACATCCCTATCATGAAAATGTTTTGGCATTAGATTATCGTCTTGCTTCTGCCTGGCGTAAGCAGGGGAAAATTCGTGAAAGCGAGTATATCCTTCGAGACGTCTTAGAACGGCAGATTGCCTCATTGGGTGAATCGGACCAGGACACACTAAGAACAACTCGGGAACTTGCCCAACTTTTAGCTGAGACCAACCGATACCAGGAATCCACTGTCTTCCATCAGAAGTACTTCCGTCTTCGTGTTGAAACTTATGGAGCGGATAACAAGCACTCCTTCGAAGCACTGGATGCTTTGCTCAAGAATTATGAGGCTGAAGGTCGACAAGCTGATACGGATACTCTGGTGACGAACTATCTTGAGCAGTTGAGAGAACTGAGAGGCGAGGACGATCAACAACTAGCTCAATTTCGAAAGCAGGTTGCTGACATGTCTCAACTTCTTCAACAGAAGGCACAGGGCGAAGCTGAGGGGCAAAACATTCATCACGATAGTGAAGGCATGGACGGAAAGTCTCTTCTGGAAGATTTCCTGGAGGAGGGAGCTTGGACAGGTGATTGAAGTTCTTCAGAACCAAGGTACACGGATATCTAGTAGGCGATATTGTAACTTGGCCTTACTCACGACCAGGAAGCGAAGGGGTTAGCTCGCTTAATCTAAAAGTCAAATAAAGGCGCCCATCGGATCTCGAAAAGCAAGAGTCATAGTTCACGCCGTTTTGGACCGTAGCGTCCCAATTGAAGCCTCTCGCAGCGATCTACAAATATAAAAGTACATAAAAGTAGATGAGAAGTGATACTGTACCTCTTTATTCGCCAATAGCCACGGATTCAGCAGTGAATTTAGATATCCAAATTACTTCTCTGATTGAAGTCAATCTCATTCTACACCACAGTGACGAAAGCTATACCAGCTATTCGACCTTGATTCTAGCATAAGTGGTTGCATAACTTCCATAACTTGCATTGGCGGGGGTGAGGGGCAAACCTATTGTGGCTGTGCGTAAACTTAAATTTAACTCCCGTCACACCCTGTGATTGGTTCCAACAATCACGACGTCAGTGAGGGCGGTTATCCAAGTCTTTTGTTACGCGCGCTTGGTTGACACTCTATTTCCAGGTCGTCGTCCAGAATAGACTCTTGCGTTCCTTTCTACCACTTCACTACTGCACCTTGTTTCTTTTCACGGTATCATTCACCATACAGCTTACCTGTGCTCGTTTATTCTGAGCATCTTATACCCTTCCACTACCCGAAACCTCGTTTCAGTTGGAGTCAACACGTTCCGCTAGTTTCAACTACACAAGTTGTCGGAGATTCTGTGAGATATTAATACAACAGAAGTCGTCAAGATGGCAGGACATAACGTATGCAAGCTTTGCGACTACAGCGAACATGAGATTTCCAACTGACGTCTCCCAGGACCCGAAGCTGCTATATGCCATCAATGGCATCCATGCCTACCACATCGAGAATGGCAGAGAGGAGAAGCTCACACCATCTGGGCCTCAGACTCTGTCTCTGCTGATGGTGCCAACATCTTCTCCATTCTCCGGCCTTTCGAACGCCGACCCTCAAACCGCCGCCCCGGAAGAAGACTTCTATCTACACCTACATCTGCCTCCCGAGCTCGACCTCCCTCTCCCCGCAACCACACAAGTCTACCACCAACCACCCAGCAGCTATTTGATTCCACGCTGGGATCTTGGCCCAGACAGTGGCTCTTTCACAAGATTGGAATTCCAGAAAGGTTGTAGCCAGGATGATATTGATACTTTCGAGACCATCCTTGCCCAATGTACGGCATTCTTGGAACGTGCGCAGCCACCACGAGGTGCCAGATCAGGCAAAGATATCTACAAGAGCGAAAAGGGTGCTCTACCGACATATGATCCCAGCAGCTACAAACCTGGAGAGGCATATGTGCCAGGTAGTTCTAGCTCGCATGCTGGTGGCCAGATTGTCTTGATTGATGAAGAGAATGGCAGCGTGGTCGGCGAGCTTGGTGAAGGATTCCACGTGGTAGAGGATAGCAAGATGCAAGCTGGTAACAAAGGTATGCACTCACTCCTGCAGACACGATGTTTTTCAAGAAGAATCAAACTAATAACAAGCAGATCCTGTTGTCATCTCTCTTCCCGAAGACGGCTCTCAAAACATCGGTGTCGCACCCGCCTCTCAATCCTTCCTCGAGATGGCCAATCATCCCGCCTATAAAAACTCCACCCTTGTATCCAAAGCTGCCATGGCATCACGTCTCATTGTCACAACCTCCTCTCATATCTCTCGCACTCTAACTTCCAGCGCGGATACATTCACCAAGAAGACTAAACCTGCTGCTGAACCCATGACGTTCACTCCCACAACACATCAGAGAATACGCAAGGTACATACATTCAGTGAGGGTGCCGTAGGTGTTTCAGCCAAAACAGTCGGACAAGTCACGAAATATGCACAAAATCTAGGTGCGACGCTAGCGAGACGTGGGGAGAAGCAACCACCGTCCGCGGACTACAAACCTGGATTTCTCAATAAGAGTATGATAGCCTTCTCCACAATTGCTGATGGAATTGATCAAGCGGGACGAAACTTGCTTTCATCTACATCTACCGCCACTACTACGGTGGTAGGCCATAAATTTGGCCCTGAGGCTGGTGACATCTCGAAGTCCGTGACTGGTGGTTTCAAGAACGTAGGCTTAGTTTACATCGATGCTGCTGGCGTGAGCAGGAAAGCAGTATTGAAGAGTGTGGCCAAAGGAATGGTCGTTGGAAAAGTAAAGGGTGGTGGAGATTTGGTTGTCGGAGGTGGCGATGGGGGTTTCGCTGCTATGCCTTCCAGCAGTGGGAATGTGGAAAATTGGAAAGAGAGAGAAGCTCGTGAGGGTAGATATACGGATTCTGAGGCGGGTTCCGCGATGAGCGGTGGAAATGCGGATGTGGTAGGTTTTGGGAGGGCGGCTCCGCCTCCGTCCTATCACAGCGGTGTTGGGGAGACTATTGAGGGCTCTAAAGCACCATCTGCTTTAGGAAAACGGTAACGGGGAGATGCATTTCAGGAACACCCTGCAAAGCTAGAAACCCGAAGAGATTTCGTTTTGTCTTTATGATTAATGAGTGACGTGGATAAGGTGGGTTAGAGGGTTGGAAAGAAGGAAAGAAGGAATAATGTGCATAAATCTATGTAAATAAAGGAAGTTGCCTTAAGTTGCCTCGTGCTCCAAAGCCTCAACAACTAGTATTCTACCGTGCCGAACTGATTGACAGAGGGACATTCGAGCCAGCCATTTGGCAGCATTTTTAGTTCTACTTATGATTGTAACTTCAACGCACTGTTCCACGCCCCTATGTCTGGAACATTTTTCACAAAGCGAATCTCTTCTCTGCCAGTATCGAAATGGAACCCCAGGCCAGGAATGTATGCACTAATAATTGATATGGTGACAACTGCCGTTCTAGAGAAAGTCCTATACTGTTCACGTGACACCCGGGGGTAAAACAAGTCTCGCTTACATGACCATTTTTGTGCAGTAGCTTGAGTAGAGTGCTATCCCAGCTCCCTTTTTTGGGTAAGGTTTTTGGGTGGGAACTTCAGCCTGTATTTGGAATAGCAGCCTGTATATCCGTTACCTACTTATGTTGAGCAACTGTTATAAGAATAGATCCTGTCGGTAACAATTGCACCTTGCTACACTCCCGCCCCACATGGACGCCAAGTCAAACAACAGGAACACGATCTGCCTCAAACTCGCCTCCATCACAAGAGTATCAGAGGGACGATTACCCCAGGGTCCGGGTCTAGTGGCTCGAGAGGTAGTTAGCTTTCAAACAAGTGGTGTTCGATAAAACATCTGCGTCTGGTTGTATTGACCGTCTGAACTCCCTTTCCATTTTCCATCTCTTCCTACCTCTTCATTCACTTCATCTTTTCGTACATTTTTATTCCTTTCATCAACGCCGGACGTTTTCACTTCTCAGATTTCATAATGGTTTTAATACTTAAGTCATGGACTCAGGCAGTCTCTCTCGCTGTGTATCTCATGTTGGCTCTCCCTACTGAAGCTCATCCACAACCCAAGAGGAAGCAAGCAAACACCGGGAACGGAGTAGCAACTGGTGGAGGAGCAAGAGGTGGAGCAGCGACTAGCGGGGCGACAAGAGGTGGAGGAGCAACTGGTGGAGGAGCAAGAGGCGGAGCAGCAGGCGGCGGCGGCGCAACGGCAGCAGCAAAGATAACTGAAGCAACAGATGGATCTATGATTCTTGACAAGACTGTTAATATCGGGTAAGACTTTCATCCGGCAACTCAGTCTGCTCTTTTCCGTTCCGCATTGTCCAATTCATTATTGATACTGACATCTGGAAGTGGGTTACCAATCAGATACAAGATTAGTGCGCCTGCAGAACAATTCACTGCCGAGTCTGGCGTTCCAGGAGGAGCTGCAGTCGCTGGAACGAATGGAACAAATGGACTAAATGTCCTCTTGCACGGTGATGGTGGCCAGTCTTTCATTGACTTCCCCAACCAAGCTGTCCAAGATGGTTTGATGGGCGTTGTGGTCCTCGCACCAAACCAAGACCGCTTCTGGGGTGGTGGTTCCGGCCTGGAGCGTACAGACGGAGTCGAACACTCGGCAGCAGTAAACACTCTTATCCAAGAACAGCTTGCTCAGGATGTGGCATTTGACCCATCTAAGGTCTTCTTCACTGGTGTTTCTGGTGGTTCCCTCATGCTTTCTGGTTTCTTCGTTCCAGCATTTGGCGCGACTTACAAGACTGGTGTTGTGCTAGGATGTGGAGCTCTAGAACCTCAAGTAGCTGTCGCGGATGCGGCTACTATGGTGACCAGCATGAAAATTCACTTCCAGACCACAGCGGATGAACTTGCTTCTCTACAGGATGCCATCCCCGCAGCAATCTCTGCCTACGAACAACTGGCTACCGCTGCTGGTTTATCAGCTGCTGAGATTGGAGCCCTTCAAACCGTGGATTCGACACCAAATGGAGGTGGACACTGCGGATTTGACGGAGTAGGGTTCGTGTCAGGTGTTCAACTAGTCTCAGACGGGTACTCACAGATCATTTCGAACGGAGGTACTGCTACTGGAGCTGTGACTGGGATTGATGCTGCAACAGTATTAAAGGTATGTTCATCATTCATTTCCCTGCAAGCAAACCGTACTAATAGTTTTACTTCTAGTCCGTTGTCGGGAATGAAGCTGTGCCTTTCACCAGTGCAGGTCAGGCTCAAAAGAGAGAGGCCGTGATATAAAGTTCAGATATTTAATGTAGAATAACCATTATGAAGTCTTCACAGGTGACTTTTAAACAAACTCGTCTATCAACGAGGCCAGCCTTATCTTGGCGCATATCGTGGCATAAATCAGCCGGAATGTCATTCTTCCGATCAGCAACATTGTTTACATTTTCTGCTTTATGATTGTTTCCTTCCAAACTATTGACTAATCGTAGTAATAAATCAAATATCTCTAAACATTTGTCGTTCATTCAATTCATGGTGGTGATGGAATCGTCAAGATGCTGCACTCCATCACCCGCGAGAAGCTGCTATTTCCTATCCGTGGCGAGATTATCATTCCTCTGATGCTTGGTACTAGTATACTCGGCTCTTTGCTACAGCCTGGCAAGGTTCGGACAATTGCTGTAACCTCTATTTTGGGATATCTAGCTGCTGAAGTCATGGCCAATCCCATTGACAAGTTAGCAGAAGATGCTCTTTTACCTATTCAGTCTATAGTGGTCTTCTCGCACTGGATTAGTTTCTACTTGCTACATACTCCTGAGAAAGAGTATATGAGAGTAGCACGCCACAAAAGCAGGCATGACAAGATAAATGACGGGGATCGGGTTAAGGAGATCGGTGCATTCGAATCGGCGACAACTTGGTGGGACAAATTGAGATGGGTGACCAGCCTAAAAATGACCCTGAGAGGTGTAGGATGGAACTGGGAAGTGAAGAACATCCCACCGAAACCCTCTCAGACTAAGTGGTAATATCCCTCCTTCTGAACCGTCAAACATGCTCCATGTTTGTTATTGACCTACCTCAGCACTTACTTCAAATAGGGAATATGTACGGAGCCAGCTTCTTAAAGCGTCAGTTTTCTACATTTTCTTTGATCTCATCTGGTACTCTCTCCAATTCTCAGTCTATGGCTCACCACATCCGCCGTCCCTATTATCAAACACGCCCACGAGACAAGTATTTTTCGGGTGGATAGCTGGTTTGACCGTCTATTTCACTGCCAATATTCCATACCCAATATTCGCCGCCATTACTGTTGCATCAGGGGTCTATGAGCCCTATGACTGGCCACCACTGATGGGAAAACTGAAAGATGTCATCACGGTGCGTGATCTATGGGGGAAATTCTGGCATCAGTGCTTGCGAAGGGTAAGTCAACCACTTTCAATGGATATAGTGATCACGATCTGAGCAGCGAACAGACATTGAATGTGCCTTTTGACGCGTTAACGAAGCTCGTGCCACTGAAAAAGGGAACATTTGCCTCGCGATATTCACAGCTTTACCTCGCATTCATCGCCTCGGCGCTTCTGCATCACTACCCGTTGCTACGAAGTGGCGCTGGGAATTATTCCACGCTCACGTACTTCTTGATCCAGCCTCTCGCTATCACCTGTGAAGACTTGGCGATTCACCTAAGCACAAAAGCCGGAATTAGATCCTCATGTAAGTTTTAGTCGAAAAAGCAGCAGCGTTCTACAAGCTCCACTTAGCTTATATGGAGATACTAATTCGATATTTGTAGGGAAAACAAGAACCATCGGCAGGATCTGGACCTTTACCTGGTTCTCTTTCAGTCTCAGATACGGCGCTGACAATCCCTATTCAGATGGAATACTCGCCGAGCAACAGATGCCGAGTTTGTGTAAATTCTTAGCAGGTTCATGGGGCTGGCTTCCTAAAACTTCAGGTACATTGCGTGAATTGTAACTCTTGGGATACGGTAGATTATCCTTTTGAGGTTGAGCGGCATTCCTCCACCCATAGCTGAACACTACTTGTTCTTAATTGTATATATATCTTTTCTACTCAAAGGGTTCATTCGCCTAATGAATTCTTTCATCTGTGGGAAATTGGCAGTGGTAAGCTCTGAGTTCTTATATGTTAGGGAATAATTAACCCTTAGACATTTGCACCTGAGACGCACTGCAAAGGTTTGAACCTTTGAAAGGTTCTGGAACTCGACAGCGGAGGAAAATTCACAGGTCACATCCAATTCTGGAGCTCGTGCTGATATATCAACGGCGAATATACAGTATTCATGCCTTCCTTGATATAATGCGACATAGGATGCTTCCTGGGACATGCTAAAACATTTCACTGAGAAGCTTCAGAGATGAAAGAATGGAAGCAACGTGTGGTATAAAAAGGGCTGTCGGGCATATCGTCCTTCATGAGAATTCGCTGAGGAATAAGGACTGCACGCAACAAAATGAAGGGAAAAGTGTTGACTAGTGAGGGAAGCTTTTGGGAGATTCTTAATACTACTCTCGGTTCTTCTGTCGCCGACAACTCGTCTTACACCAAACGCCCCGATTGCTAATCCTATCCAAGAAGCATAATAAGAAACTTATAAAATTTCAACAGCAAATGGTATATAACACCCGCATATATTAATGCGTATCTCATCACATAATTACCAGATTACGCCGCTCCATTACACAGGCCGTTATCCTTCATACCTGAATTCATCCTCATCCATGCCTCTTTTTCTTTTCACCAAACCACCAGCAGTCCCCATATTACCATGGCCCTCTCTTCCCACGCCTTGTACTTGTGCATGACCGACGTATCCGCCCACATTGTTTGCCATTTGTATCTGTGATGGCAACCCAACCAGCGATACACCTCCATGCACCAAGTGGAAGAAGTCCGTCCTCCCATGCCCCACCCCGTTGCCACCATCTCCATTCTCATTTCCATAACACATCTGGCTATCGTCCTGTACCAAGTTGTCAAAGTTCGTGTTCGTCATGGTGCCGATCTGCTCGTATGGTGCAAGGAATTGTTCTTGGAGTTCGATTACAGAGTAGTTACCTTGTGGCGCCATTCCGCCCTGTGGTCCCATGCTAGCCTGTGGGTGAACTCCAGGTGGCGGCATTTGTTGAGGCTGTTGGTGCTGTTGGTGAGGCATATTTGCGTAACTCATGTGAGGTGCGTAGACGACGCTGGGTGTGTGGACATAAGGGGAATTGATGCTTGATGCGCTGTCGCCATTTGAGGGAGATATTATGGATGGGGGATTCGATTGCGATGGCGGAGGAAAGGATGACGGGCCAGAATAAACCCATGGGGTAGCATATTTACTTTTCTCATCGTCCAGCGGGGGGGAACTTTGGTTCACGGCCGCCCACGCATTTCTCTGACTTTCGTTATCCCTCATAGCCTCTGCACCTTGTATTGATAGTCCGTGGTTGGGCTTTTGGGGTTCGCTATTGATCTCGTTGGTGCTGGCTCTGGATCTTCCGCCTTCCCCTTCTGAGCCCTCAGATAGCGTGTTTTTATCGTGGTCTGTCAAGGTTCCAAACCCCTTGAGCATTTCTTCGTACTTCGTATAGTGTGCTAGTCCACCTCCCTCAAAATGATAACGGTTGTCTGGGAAATGGTTGCGGTAGCCTCTCTCAAACTCTCTGTAAATGCCATGCATCTTTGTGAGCGTTATACAGTAATCCTTCGCCATTTTCATGCGTGGGCCAATAGACTTGAGAATTTGTGCCGTCACTATATCAAACTTCCCTTGTGATTCTCCGCTATGGTCTTTCTCTTCAAACTTGGTGATATGATGACCAGTATCCATGTGCTGGAAGCGAATCAGGTAGACACCAACAAAAGCTGCCTGGTAGATAGCAAATGCAATATGGGGCGATTCGGGGAGTACGTTATTATCTTGACAGGTCCGGGCGATGACTACAATATCTCGAGCTGCTTTCGCCATACTTTCGGCACTTTCTTCCCAAAAACCTTCTGGTATGTTGTACTTCGTTGGGGGAAAAGTTGGTTCATCAAGCGGTCCTTGTGGTTTTCTGCAGCGGAGGGGAATAAATGGAATGTACTCCCTATGAAGCATAATAAGACAAAGACAGTATAATGTATGCATAGACACATATGCGGTGACACTTCGTTTTTCGATATGGGCGGAGAGATTGTCTTCTGTAAATGTGAGATTCGGAGGGAGAGCATCATGGAAATCTTCGAGTTCTCTGCTAAGGCGATAAAAGCGAGTCGAGCTATCCCAAGGTGGATATGTCTCAGTTCGTCGACCGCCAGCACAACTCCATACGGCAAACCGACCAAAAATCTCAATCAAGCGGATGTATCTACTAAGCACCCCTTGGTCCCTTGCCTGGTATACATCTGCATTGGTCTCGACATTTCCTGAACTTAGGAAACTTGGACGCGCATCAAATTGACCAAACAAAAAATCATCCTCAGAACATGGAAGCTGAACTTGAAGGTCATCGACCAAAATCATATTTGGTCTATTTTTTCCAGCAGAGAGAAGACGGTCCATTACGAAGCAACTCCACAAGGTTCTCCTACGAACCTCCTTCTCAATCGCGCGATCCTTCTCTAGAGGCTTTGCGCTTAGCCTACGTGAGGTTGAGGATTTTGCGTGAAAGCCACGAGCAACCGGGTCATCTTCAAAAGCAAGTCCCATTGATTGTGCTAGCCGTATTGCAACTCCAGAGTAGATCCAAGCACTGAGTCCTCTAGTTTGGCCCCATTCATATAAGGCCAGCATAAGTAAAGCCTGTATTCCATCAAGTGAATGAGTTGTCAAGTGAATTCCTGATGGACCGAAAGCGTTCTTTAACGCCGTAGCATAGTATTCACTAGCATCTAACGGATCCGAAGGTTTTCCGGCCTGAGAATGATGCGCGACCAGATCCGGGTGAAATCTCGCAGTGAGTGTTAGCACCCCTAATAACAAGATCCTTCCATCAAATCCTGCGGCCGAAATCGTGGGATCCCTTGGATGCGAAGCTTGCCTCATGCGATTCTTGAAAGTCGGCGGGTGCAAAAAGGGCATCTCGGTCGCAAAATGCAACTTAAATATTGCAAAAAGCTCCTCCCAGACCTTCCGGGTAAGAACCGGTGACTCTAGAGGATCCTCATTACGCGTGCTGTTCCTCCTCCCAGATTCGTCTAATTTCCTAACTCTCTTTTTGCTTTCCCCTTCTTCTTGTTTGACTCCGGGATCTGGCCGTTTCGGAGTTGTCGTTATGCCGGATGGCGGATATGTACATTCTCTATGTGCCTGGGCGCAAGCTTTACACGTAGAATTGACTCCTGTATTCACACCTATTTCCATTAGCATACATCCCCTTGATCATACCAGTCAGAAGGCATGCCCGGGGTGTTCTCACATTTCACCTTGCTTCTCCTACATCTCGCACAAGCAATCGAGCTCCTAACCATCTTCTGTTGCGCCGGCTTCCTATTCTCTCTATCATCCCGATCCTCCAACCCACCGATCATCCCGGTCGCCCCTCCGTCATCCGCCCCGGCTGCGGTAATGCTATCTCGATGTTGTCCTTTCACAGTCTGCACGGGCGAACCCGGCGGTAAAGACCCCTGGTGCTCAGCCGGTCCGTCAACAGCAAAGGCCTCCCTGTGGTTCCTCTTCGGCGTCGCAGCGGGCGACAAATCCCCGCGCGTAGAATCCAGCAGTAGAGTATTAGGGATTGCAAGAGTAGCGTGCGAGGTGGGAGGAGTATCTGGGAGAGCAGAGGGCGAAAGAATCGCGGCGAGGGAATGCGGGGATGGAATGGCTGCGGTTGTTGGGGCCTGCCTGGGAGACCCTGATGAGCTATCCACACAATCAAACTCGGCCTGGCACTTTGAACTATCGAACGGAGGGTTTGCGTGATGGGATGAAGAGGAGAGAGGGTAGTTGCAGAAGGTGAGGGCGTTGCTAGGATAGTTGTGCAACGCGGGATGCGATGCGCCAACGCTTCCAAGGGTTCGGGTAGCGGACAATGGCTTGCACCGTTGCTTTTTGAGTTCACGTCTAGTTTTTGTTTTCGTGATAGAATGCTGCACATCGGATACAGAGAAATACCAAATCGACAGAGTAGCTTGACATTCAATGAATAGAGAATCAAATCAGGAACAGAACTTGGGGACGGAAGGCGGTTATCCGGCTGCGGCAAGTGAAAGGGGGGGTCGGCGGAAGCTTGATATCAGGAAAGGGGGCCGTTCAGTCAACCGGCATACATCAGCTATAACTCCAACTTCACCAGACCATCCACCATACGAATAAAGGACAGCTATGTGGAATGCCCGACAAACACTGCAAATAGACTTGAAGTCGAGTGACAGATCCAGTCCAGCTCACGGACCAACATCTGATGAACAGTCGGTTTGCACCAGAGCCAGAGATCATACAAAAGCTCACACTACAGTACCAACGATGGTTTCACACCCGCTTGTGCACCTTGATCTTTGATTCCTACTTGGATCAAGGGGCCGCTACGGCACTGCTCTTGCTGCTGTTTCTGCTTTTATCTTGCCATGTAATATAATGGCAGCCTGCCATGGTCCAAGTTCAACCAGCAATGCAACGTGGAGGATTTCACCCGCGAGAGACGTACCGCCGAAGAATGCTATGACCACGATGCGACGAGCCTCACATCTCGGTAAGATAGGAGGGAAAGTAGGCTTGTACCTAGTTCGGCTATTTCCCCGGAATATGAGGTCAAGTGGGTAGAAAAGCTCGGGATCAGGGCCCCGAGGAATCCCAATATTAAGACTCAACCGTCTTAGTACCAAAGTACCACAAGAATGGACCTCCGTGCCTCAACGCTTTTCAAACGATAGTGACTTCAGGTATCAACGTAAATTCAGCAACAAAGCGAGCACAGCTGCTGGATGCTTGGAGTAGCTACTTCATTACTCGCACAGATTTTACAAAAGACATCTCGTTTAGAGCTGCCGCTTCTTTGATCCTTCAGCTGCTAGTATAAAGGGCAAAGCTCAACTAAATCGGTAGTGTGTTTTATAACAGTGGTGCCGGGAAACCGCCTACCTAGAGTATGCAACGTGGAATCTAGCAAAGGAACATACTTCGGTACTTGGGTACCTGGATACTTGCGCACTCTGGCACTTGTAAACAATGGCCTCGGCCCCAGCCTGCACCATCATCCTGGAGCTGTTCTCCCATTTTGGCCTTGATGTTATATCCCATTCATGATATGACACTTTCTCCACATAAGACTAAGACATTAAGGCATTGCCCGTGGCCTTTGCGGGGCTTCAGATCTCCAATTGTTCGAACAAGATCGGAAAAATTGGCCCCATATCTGCCTTGCATAGCTCTGAGGTCCAATCATTTACGGACTGGTATGCTGAGACCGAGTCAGAGAGAAAATGGTTCGTTAAGTGCCTATGAAGATGATTATGAGAGCTTGAAGGTGAGAGTATAAGAAACTTGCGACATGAAGCACATTCACACGTTTAATTGAATCATGATATCGACGGCTTGTGGGGAATATTATAGACATATTGTACTGCTCGGCGATGACAATGGCGGCGAGTTTTCTTTCCATTCAATACAAGTCTGTCTCTTCCAATCACAATACGTTTTGACCCTCACTATACGCTCTCACTGTCCTCGTTATTACCGCTGTTCCTCCCTAGTTCTGACCTTCCCAGCCAACCCAGCTCCGGGGCATGACTCTCCAAATCTTTACCTCTCCACTTCTCAAATCATCCAGTTTAAAGCTCTCAAGCTTAACTTTTTTGCTCTCCCTTCCCTGCTCCCAAGCTCTGACCTTCTTCTTCGTGCCATCCCACTCGGCAACTATGCCCACATGATCTGGTTTCCCAACCTCCATGCTATATTTTGCATGCATCGGTCCATGCTTACCTTGGAACTTGGTGTTCCGCAACGTAATAATGTCACCCGGTCGGATCTCATCATTCTGCTGCGTTGACGCATTTGCAAGGTTGCCGTAAACGACAGCTCCATAGGCCCGGCTTCCGACGGGCAACAAAGCGTTTGCGTAGGGTTTGAGAAGTTCTTGCACAAGGCCCTGGGGTGTGCCATCGCCAACAACCGTTTCCTTTTTAGAGGCCACAGCTTTGGAGATTTCCCGGCCAAATTGCTCATGCGCCTGTTCAAGTTGGTCTTGGCGGAGACGTGATGGGGGCTGTTCGTGCTTCTGCTCCAATTTGATATCGCCTGGGTTCTGCGCATCGAACTGCGCTGTGATAATAGTCTGGGAGTAATCTTGAAACAAGACGTAGACCTCCTTCGTGATGGTAATCTTTGCACCTCGCCCTCCAGAGGTTGATTCCTCGAATTCAAGCAAAATGTCTTTCCGACCTTGGAATACTGGGGGAGTTCCCTTGGGCTGAGTCCACCAGAATGATGTTCTTGCTAAATCGACATCATTGGCGACATATCCAGTCTCCATGGACATCCGTCCGAGATCTGTAGATCGTCTCGAAGTGTTTGCTGCCCGGCTCACGTCTAGTGATTGCCTGGGTGGCGCTCTTGCTGGCGGTGGATCGTCACGTGGTGGTGGTGGCGGCGGCGGATCTCTGTTCTGAGCTGGAGAAGCATAAGATCTGGGAGGTGACGCCGAATACAAATCTGATTCCCTCCGTTCAAGCTTTGGAGTTGGAGCACCCATTGAAGGTGCCGATTGTTTTGGGGCTGATGGGGGACCACTATATCTATATGGATCATACTCGTCATCATCGTGTTCCCATGGTGCTGGCATTTTCCCAGGAGGCGGTGGAGGAGGAGCTGCTCTTGGCATGTCAACAGACGAACGTGAGATTTGCGAGCTAGGTGGGGGTTGCGATGGCAAAGGTGGAGGTATCGCTCGAGGAGCGGAGACTGAAGGCAGAGGTGGTGGGGAGAGAGCTGGAGCTCGTGTAGTCTGATCTTCACTGTTAGAATCCTTCGCATGAGCTTTCAAGGCATCCTTATGGGGTGCGGCAGATGCAATATCAGTATCATAGTCACCCTCATATTCAGTAACTTCCTCTTCTTCGCTGAGATCGTGGGAAAGGTTCTTGGATGGATGGGTATGATGATCTCCAGTAGATGAGCGACTCAGTATCCCAGCTGGGGGTGGTGGTGGAGGGGCACGATTATGAGGCGCGTTCGAAGGAGTAGCTCCAGGAATAGGAGGAACTTTACTAGCACGGTTCTCTTTGCTAACACCAGGTGCTATAGGAGAGGGCGGCGTAGGCTCTGAAGCAAAGTAGGAGGTATCCTGCGCAGGTGAGTCCGGCATATCAGCTGATCTTGCTGCAGGTCGGGGCTGAGCCGTTGTCGGCGTTTCCAAAGCAGCTTCTTCTGGACGTTCTGATAGTTCATCATCCGATTCGGATCCAGCGCTTGGAGACATCGGGTGAGCCGGAGGAAGTGGAACAGGTCGTGCTAAAGGAGTCAGTATCTGTGCATTTCAAATCATAAATAATAAAAACGTACTCTCTAGAGGAACTGGTGGAGGAGCTGGTCTTCCGCTTGGAATAGGAGGCGCACCTCTGTCCCGGCCTGGAACTATGTTTATTATTAGCTTGCAATTACTTGATTCAGAAAGCGGCTTACGGGAAGGAGGAGGGCCTCTATCTGGAACCACATCCTCAACGTCCGGTACTTCTTCAGCGGGCCGTAGTCGAGCGACAGGAGTCTGCTCTTCCTCGTCGCTTTCCAACTCTGGTTGAATTTCTTCGGGGCTTCTGACTCGGGAAAGTCCAGGCATTGGAACAGGTGGAGCTCTCGTGCTCCCAGCTGGCGTATCTTCTGAGCCGTATTCACCCGACGGCCTACTATCGCTGGCTCCTGTAGACTTCTTCTTCTTGGGAGGCGCTGAACCTGGCATTGGGGCTCCAAACATTCCATACATTCCCATACCTCCACTCATTTTTGCCATGCGAGCTCTGAGTTCCTCTTTTCTCCTGACCTCTGGATCAATGTCGTCCTCTTCTTCGTCTTCTTCGTCTTCTTCCTCTTCTAAGGCCCCTTCTTCATCTCCCACATCAGGCTCTTTCGTTGGAGCAGATGGGGCACGAATAGGCAATTGAGGGGCTCTAGCTTTCGGCTTCTCATCACTGTCATCCCGGCCAGTCGACGCTTCTTCCTGTTCTTCAGTCGTATCACCCGCCCCTGACATATCGGCTTCATTTCCGTCGCCAATAGACTTCCGAGGGCTTATTTCTGGCCCCCCTGATGCTCCCTTCGAAGACTTACGCTTCTTTGCCGGCTCTTCCCTGACCATGTCCATAGAAGCCTTCCCGACAGTGTCTGACGTATCCTGTCGTTCTAAAGTTGCCCCCTCATCTTCTTCCAATCCTTCTGTTGTGTTATGGGACTCAGTTCTCTTCTTCATAGGTCGTTTTGGCTTCTCTTTCTTGGCTGCTGCATCTGCATGTCGAGATGCTTGTTCAGCTTGCTGCTTTTGTAATAGAGCCATGCGTTCTTTTAAAGTTAACGGTTTGGGTTGATCGCTGTCTTCAGTATCGTTAGTCGATGGAGCTAAACCTGCCCTTTCTGCTTGCTCAAGATTTTCTGCCTCTCTGTTGGATACTTCTGGGTCTTCATCTCGCCTGTAAAGCTTTTGGGGCGGAGGTTCACGGGGAGTTGGAACATATGCATTTTTGCTTGGAGGTGGTGCAACAAATGGCTTTTTGATGAAGCTACTTGGTCCCCCAGAGCTCAGTCCTCCAGGCTTGAATGGTGCCGGTGGAGGCGCTGCTTTGTTAAATGCTGCGATGCGGTCCCTGAAAGAATTCCCACTGGGCTTATCAGCTGGCGGAGGAGCGGATGCTTTGGAAATAATTCGAGCTGGCTTGTCGGCCTCTAGTGGTGAGGATACCTCAGCAGACTTTGGAGCTGCGGCCGGCTTTATAACTTCTGGCTGCGGACTTGGTTCTCTGGCAGGGAGAGCAGGCACAACCTCAGGCTCAATTTCATCTTGTTCTGGCTCAGCTTCGGGTTCTGAGTCAGGAATAGCTGCTGGCTCTGGCGGAGGTACAGGTGCAGTTTCCGTCTCTTTCTTTGGACGACTTGCGCGAGTTGGTCTCGCTGGAGCAACAGGTTCGTACTTCTCGACAAAATTTCTCGGGAATATGCCCTCCTGTTTCACCCCCAAGGCATCGACGTATTCCCCAACATACCAGTCCTCATCCTCTTCCTCTGTAACCGTGATAATTTGTCCATTTGGAAAGTGGAGGTCATCGTCGTGCGGGGAAGTGTACTCGAATACTGCCTTCACCTTGAAGGGTGGGCTAGGCATCTTGGGCGTGAAGAGGTATCGAGCTTACTTTGAAGACACGATGTTAGCCAATATGATACTTATCTTGGATTGTTGCGCTAGGATAGCGACATTCGTAATGTCCGCTAAGATTCAACGTACGGTGTTCTCCCTCGTTGCCTCGGATGCTGCCTACCACAAAAGAGACTACTGCGAGCAACCTCCAGATTGACAATATATACAACTGGCAGGTGTGCCAAAGTAAGCCGTGAAGCGTAGTTGCTATAGTATAGCCCAGGACTGATCAAGTGAATTGTCTGAGCGGGGTGTTGACTGTTTGGAGGAGTAGGTACGTCAGCACAATCCTGTCTGATTACGACATGAAACACAATTGGCAGGTGTTTCAATATGAAGCATTCAGCTTCAAAGGAACTGGGAGCTCTTACCTCTTGAATTTCTAGCGATGCATTTACAGATTCGATTCCAACTTAATGAAGATGGCGGTGGAGTTGCCGGATAATAGAACCACAAGCTCGACAGGGGTGGCTTCTTGCCTTTCGCTTCGAGGTGCCCGCAGTTTATCGTCACAATCCGAGAGCTCCAAACCACCTTTCTAATGCTTTGCGGACTACAACATACAGAGAGCTGTCCGCTCATCATTTTCACTCCCTAGCTACATCCAAGAAAGCTGTAAAAATGGCGACCAACAACATGCCAAAGTCCATCTTAAAGAAGACAGCCTACCCCGCCCCAGCATCTCGCACCGATGGCGAAAAGACCAAAGCGGAACGCGATTTGGAAGTAGCTCTGTATCACGCAAACCTGATACAACACCAAAAAGACATTGGATGGGAGATCCTTGAGTCCATGGAAGCACTTATAGAATACCCTCTTGCGCCGCCACCATATGATGCCTCGAATCCTTCTCCTATAGACGTAAGAAACTTCAAGGCGATGCTTCAGCCATACCAGCCTAGCGACTACGATGCAATGATTGTAGAGCGAAACATCAACGACCACTGTGGATATGCGTTGTGTCGGAATAAGAACAAGAAAGATGGGGTTGGGGGGAAGTTCAGGATCATAGGGAAGAAGGGGCAGGACTTTAAAGTCGTGGAAAGAGCTGAGCTGGAGAAATGGTGCTCGAAGGAGTGTGCTAGGAGGGCGTTATACGTAAGGGTGCAACTCAGTGAAAGTCCGGCCTGGGAGCGGAACGGGTATGGGGAGGCGTCTATTGATCTTCTGGACGAGCCAAAATCTGAAGAGGATATCACGGAAAAGCTTGGAAAGATGGATCTGGATAAAGTAGAAGATGGAGTCAAGAGGCAGGATGCGATGAACTTGGCTCTAGAAAGGGGAGACAAAACTTCCTCGTCTCGAAATGCACTTATGGAGGTTACCATCAAGGAGAATTTCGGAAAAGGGCCGGTTCAACCACCATCTTTGGAGACTTCGGAACTGAGTGATCGAATGGATACACTACATCTGGGTTTAGAAGGTCACACTACTAAGTTCAACGGGCTGGGGGAAGTTCAGGATGGAAGTGACGGTGATGATTCGGACATGGACACGGATTGGAGGTTATAGTCAATTACTTGGTGTTATGGAGTATGTGGAGTTACAAAGAGCATCGTGGAATATGCTGGCGAATGATACCCATCTTATATTGATAACAATTAGACATGAAATCTGCACAATGAACTATGATTCAGAAAGTGACAGTTTTTCATTTTTCTCGATTTGTAACACTATGTATGAGTGGCACCTACCGTTTAGCTCTCCTTCTACAGTCCTCCACGTTACAGCCTCACGATTCACGACTGGACATTCAATACCTTGAGCAGTGCAGGTCATAAGACTGCACTACAATGACAGGGGGTGGCAGTTACGCCTGGCAATCAAGCATCATCTCCGAGGAGAATCAGCGACACCTAGTGGGGGAAAGATCTCACATTGATCTAAATCTGCATAACCAGCCATTTGTACGCCTGTAGCAACCAAATCCCTGCTAACCATGCCATGAAATCCACTAACCCAAATTTATCCCACCTAATCTCTGCGTGCTGGGCGATCGTTGAATCGGCGAGGACCACGTTCGACGGTTTGTTGTTGAGTGACGGCAACAACGTTGACGGGGATAGAATCGAACTGGTCAAGTTAGTAATTGGTTTGGTTTAGAGGAGATTGTGCAACATACACCAAGGCTCTTGAGGAGGTCCTTTGTCTCAGCATCGACATCGAGCTGTCCACTGTCCGAGTTCTGGGTGAAATCAAGAGCAGAGACCTCTGGGACGTATTGATCCTTTCGCTCTCTCTCCTCCTCTTGGAGCTTGAAGGAGATACCACGGACAGGTCCACGCTGAATGCGCTTCATCAAGTGAGTGGTGAAACCAGCAATCTATTGATTTCTGTTAGGATGTATGTTCTCAGGTGCATTGCTCTTGAGTTCATCGTACCTTGTTGCGAAGACGCTTGGAAGCAATGATGGCAATCTCATCGCAGATTCTCTTGTTGGTCTCGAAGTCGAGGGTCAACTTGGGGTAGTACCGCTCAATGATAACTTTGGCGGACTTCTTAACGGTCTTAGTACGAACGCGACCCATGTTTGCGGTTGTCGAGAAAGATTTGTTGGTGAAGTCGTCGTTTCTGAATCTCAGAAAATCTTGTGTGCGAGGCTCTGGCTTGGGTCGCTTAGCGTGACGCTAGTCCACAGCCCATAAATCTAGTCACGTGACTTTGACCTCTTCCTCTGCACCTTTGAAGACAAGAATAATATTCACCACAATAGTAGAATGATATCCCCAAATACAAATCGTGAAATTAAGTAGCATCAATTATTTAGAGGCTATGATGTCCAAGGGGCCAAAGAGTTGAGAAATAACTTCTAGATACTCAAAGAAGCTGCACTTTGTATTGGATAAACGCCGAGGAAGGAAACAGTCTACTAGACAATTGTTTATGAGCCGCCAACATCGCATATCATTCACCTCCCATACTTTCGCAGAAGGTTTCATACTGTTTTATTCTTAGTTGGTACAACATCCATATTATACTGGCGACTGCCAGGAAGCTTCTATTCTGAGTCGGTGTTCGAAAGGTAGTCAAAGTTTCGGATAACCATTGCTTCTCTTAGTTTCTAATAACCCGTTAGATTCTATCAGTCTGCAAATATGATGAGCTATAAATTCTGCATACAGACTGGATATGATCCTTCAATTTCTCGAGCTTGTCTTTGTGGATGAGAACGTGCTCATCATCAAGCTCGTGAATGATGTACTCCCCAGATTCCTGATCGTTGATCTTGACAATGACGGCTTTGATAGACGGATCGACTTCTACGAGAATACCTGAATAGATTAGTCTGTCAACTAGGCTCTGAAGACGTTTGGCATACGTACCTTTGAGTGCGGTGACCATCGTTGGTAGATATTTTGTGTCTCTCGACGTATTGAGCTCCTGTAACCTAAAATTATAATGCCGAAACAACTGAAAGCGAAGTAAAAGTGATCCTCGGACTTTCAGTATAGATTTTTATTACAAAGTTCTTTGTACACGCCTCTTGAAATAGGCCTAGCCAAGTCGAGGACTTGAAAAACTTCGTAAAGCTTCATTAAGGGAGCGAGTTTAGGGGAACAATATATATCCGCCGCACATATAGATATTTAATACAGAATATTCACCTCAATTAACTGGTCAATGTTGTAGTTCTGGGAGTATTGTCAAAGCGTGCTAGCCAGCCTTAGCCCATAAGCCTACAACAATCTGCAGCCTGGTTATTCTTTTACAGGAAACGCCCCAAACCTTCGCGGCTTTTAAAACGCGTAAATTTATCCCGGGCAAACAACAATTTCCAACATCGATTTTATTCAGACACTGTACTTCACTTGAGCGCAATGGGCCAAACAACATCAACGCCAGGTACTGAGTACCAATCACCAAGTCATGAAGTCGCAGCGCTTCGATACTCGCTGGAGTATCTTCGGGGACGTGTAAATAGGATCGGAGAATCGGAAGCGCCACTGATTATGGTTTTGATCAAAAAGCAAGAGGCTCGTTTGAAGGAGCTTAACGAGAGTGATGTAGTTTCTGAAGTGGAAGCTGAAGTCGGTCCTGTTAAGCCTGGTTCTGAAGCTTTGGGATGTCTCGATATTTGCCAGAAAGCGAAGAAACCTCGAGAATATGATGGAGCAACCGATTTGGAGAGAGTTTTGAAAGAAGTCAGTAGTAATAAATATTCTTTTTAATTTGTACTACTTGATCCGTGCCGAACGGCCCGTCTGCTATTTTGCTTTAACGGCTTTACAGACACCTCGAACATTAGTAACCTTATTTATATACGCTAACTTTTGTTAGAGCTCAATCGTATCACTGAAGAGAAAAGGGGAAGATGTAGAAGATGGGCCCATGGCAAAGCGTGTCCGTGTTGAGGTAATCGAAATTTCGGTTCCACAACTTTTAGATTATCAGATTTCGAAAAATTCTGCTAACACCAGCCAAATAGGGATCTACAATGGCGCAGAAAAGAAAATACGAAGATACTCGGTATGGTTTTGAGAGAGACATTGAAGCTGTATCTACAGATTTGGAAAAGGTCCAACGACCAATCAAGAAGGCTAAAGTCCATGGGGAGAAAAAGCCAAACAAAAACATGACAGCTGTGAGAGCTCCAGAAGGAACTTTGAACACCCTTCGAGGAAATACCAAGATTAGAATCAAAGGTCCAGGAGAGTTTGCTTACCCTGCTGACCCGATGAAAATAACTAAGGCTAAGAAGAAGGTCGCAACAGCTATCGAATTGTTTTCCAAAAACTGGACAACAACATCTCGCAAGAGAGCCAGGGATGATGTTGGCAATCACTATGATAGCATTTTTAGGGGTTCTTTCGCAGAAGTTGCAAAGGAAAAGCGACCTACCAAAAAACTCAAGATGACAGGAGACAAGAAACTAGTTCAAGGCAAGACTCACCCTACTACCGTAACTCCTACATCGAACTTGGTTCTTACAGATGTGACTGCTATTGTCCCCAATGAATCTAAATCCGAATATATGGAACTTCACCATTCACACGAATTCGTAGTTGAGAGCATCAACGAATCAAACATCACAATTACTGCCTCAAATTGCAACCATGAACCTCTCGCATTTGAAAGAAAGAAGGAAGAAAAGTCTCTCCGCGAGTTCCCAGCCGAAGTCCGTCTCAAGATCTTTAATTACTACTTCAACACGAGCGATGGAAAATGGAACGGGAAAACTCCAGCATTGATCTGTGCCTTACGTGGCAACCAGATCTTTTATACGGAGATCATGGAGGTGTTTTATAAGTCTGATCAGGAGTATTGCCTCAGTAACAGAAATGGCTGGTCGTTTGGTAGCATGTCTGATCGTGCCCTGGAGTCTATTAGAAATCTCTGTGTTGAGACCAAGTAAGTAAAGTTCTCGCGCATCCCGAAGTCAATTGAGGAGATTCTGATCCAAAAATAGGGAATTTCAAGCACCATCCCTCAAGCGTTCTTTCCGAACCCTAACACGAGGCCTCAAGCGACGAAACATACCAGAAAACTTGCATAAAGCAGTCAACATCGAGAGAATTAGCATTGAATCATTCACCAGTGCTATATTCTTCGGAGATGAAATTTTCAACGCCGTGAAGATATTTGCAGGCAACCTAGCCAATACCCAGCAACTCAATACCTTCAACATCAAATTACGCTTCCTGGATGGACCACACAATCGCCCGGAGTCGATACCTTCTGTGACTGAGTCTATGCTAAACACATTTCTCGGTATGAAGCTTGTTGAGAGTCAGATGGCGCACTTTAAACAAGCCGGGATGACAGAGGTGTTTCCATCAATTAAACACTGGAATGGGCCACATGGCGTAATCCTTACGCAGATTTCGCTAATGATGTTAAAAGCCAATAAAGATTTGTAGGAAAATCCGGTGAAAACTGTGTAGTTTATTTAAGCACGAAAAAGTAACCAGGGTGGTTCTAGGCGCATTTCGTCAGTACAGAGTGTACGATGTACTAAATTGAAGTGGTCAAAAATAGGGCGAGTCTGGCTTTGGGGAGACCTTACCACTGGGTTTATGCTTTCTTAAAGGATGTTTTTATTTTCACGCACTAAATAGATAACTTTTACTGCAACAAATTGGCTACAAAGACTCGACATCTCAAATATTGCATTCTAAATTTTCATGGCATAAGTCATGTAGTTCATGCCTGCTCGAACGTCTTCTACAATAAATCAATTTGCTGCTACTGCACATCTCTCGATATTCATCTACCAAAATCAGTCACGCAAAGTAAATGCATTCAAGATTCTTTTCGTGTTCAACTTTTCATTTATGAAGTATGCACTGTGCCTCGCAATCTATTTTGACACCAACCCAAACGCCACAACTACAAAGTCTATCATCCAAACTCTCTAAGTGCAGTAGCAACCTCCTACATAGCCAAGTCCTAAACCGATGCCTTCAAGATTGTGATCTTCTGATCACTCCGATACTCCTTGACGGTACCATCCTCATTCTTCTCCACCCGCTTGAACAGCTTCCCCTCATCTTTGCCAAACATCCCACATCTCATGCGCATGGCAGTCCGTGTCATTGGGGACTTTTCGCCGGCGTACATGTACTTTGGTTCTCCGGCTTTGATCACAGTCTTTGCTTTGGACTGCGGCTTAGCTTTAGTGACACGAGCGGGGGAGGAAAGCTCCGACGTGAAGAATCTGGTGTTTGACTTCTTCTCTAAGGCACCGGAGGAAGATATTTTCCGGCTGTTGCGAGATGAAGATGAATTGCTCTCTGGGGTGCGAGGTGGAGTTGGCAGAGCTGGCTTAGCTGCCTTTGGGTTTGTGGTTGGGAGTGGCGTTTTCGACACAGGAGCTTTTGTGGCACCGTGCATGCGGATGATGGGTGCTTGAGGTGCTAAAGTCATCGAGGCGGTGTTTGGCTCGTGGATGGGCGCCGTTTCACGGGTCTGTGTCCATTCTCCTACTTGCGGCTTTAGCCCTCTCCACTCCCCGAATTGAGGATACAGCGGCCGCGCCGACGAAAAGTGGCCGTATTCATGGCGGATGATCTTCACAGTCTTGGTGAGAGGGTGCCAAACATTGCACTCCACGATGGATTCGTCGAGCGACTTGCACTTCCTGACTTTTTTGGTGTATATGAGGATGTTGATGTGCATTGCATTGGCCAGGGCCTGCATCTCATGTTCACCAGCCCATTTACCATCTTTACACATGCCGTCAACGTACTGTTTGTAAGTGGCTTTGGCAATTTGATCAGTTTCTTCTGGCGATAGAGAGTTGAAGAATGCGGCTCCCCGTGATATCGTGGCTTTGGCAGCTCTGTGGGCTGAGCGACGAAGCTCTCCCTCGCTACCAGATCCTGGAACGATCCAGGAGATGAATTGCTGTGGATAAGCTCGTAAGTAGCCAGTTGTTTTCTTTCGAAGCTCACGATGCTTGTCTTGGTGACCATAAAGCTGGTCAGATACGGCTCGGAACAAGCAGTTACCATCGTTGGCAATGGGTTGTTTTTTCATGCCTATGAGCTCGAGATTTGCATCGAAGTTGTCTTCAATGAGGACGGAATTAGACCCCATGATTTCTTATGGGTTAGGGGTTTTCAATGGAAGAAGATGCGTGGTATTTTAGTTGTTCTTTGTATAAGGTGTGAAAAGACTTAAATTGGATTTCAAAGGATGTTTGGAGTTGCTGGTTGGCAATTCAGGAGGGTTTACAAGTCTATTTCGAACTTTGCAGTCAAGGTTTTAATTTCTGGTGAGAAGGGTCTCAGCAGCAACAGCGAAGGGGCAGGCTGTTATATATACATCGGAATCTGGTCTGTGCATTACTATAATGGTGTTGACGCAAAGTTTGGTGCTCCAGAGCAGTTACAATAGGAATAAACAGCTCTAGCGACTTTAGTGGGACAAAATCATAGGAGACACGGGAAGATTCCCCATCTCGCTTGTTGAACGCGACCCAATTGAAGCGTTAGATATTAGCAAAATGCGGCCCTTCAAACTTTTAGTCAAAGATGAGTTCGGAGTTGAAGGTCATTTGTACGTGTTTAAGCAGTTGAGATTGAAAGGTCAGAGCGAATTTGAGGAGGTATTTTTCTGGAAAATCGAGCATACCAAATTAACTCGTAGTTAATTCACCAGCTCCAGAGTAATTCAAAGTCTTATTGACTTCGGATGAAGTTGTTCGGCATGGAGCCAGCTTAGGTAGTATATCGGGGGCTCTCCTAATTGGATACGTGATATATCTCTCTTTCTGTTGACATGACGGAGGTGGTCAAGGAATCAGTTAAAATGAACAGTGAATTCATATTATTTCTTGTCCAGCGCAAGGTCACTGAAAACGAACCATATTTAGATAGCTGGAAGACCTCACTTGAACACTTGGAGGTACTCGTAAAAGTCTAATTCTACGAAAGCACAGCTAAACAAAGCTCACTTCCAAAGCGAGAAACTTGCTCTTGTCGGCATATTGAAGATAATTGCGAAATACCAGCTGGTCCATTTCCAGCCTGGGTGGCAGTCAACTTTTGGTCCTCAAGTGCTTGGCAGTCAGAATTTGAATAAACTAACTCAGCAATCGGAAGAACCGGTTTCTACCTTGACCATCTAAAGTTTTGTAAAACCTATTACTAAGTAGGAAACCTCGTGAACTTGTTCTGTTTCAAGTGCTTTATATTCAGATACCGATCATTGTTTATTGTTTACTGTCGTGTCGTCGACATTAAGCGAACCCCCTCGGACTGAGAAAGTGGATGCAAAATAGTGATAATTTCGATCACGTGACCAGAAGATGAGTGTAAAGTTTGGTGCTGTGCAAGAACATGTAACTTGTACGTTGCAGAGACTATTGTGAACACTTCAAGAGTTGCTCTAAGCTGTAGCAAGAATTTAGAAATTATATGGGTTCCAATATCTATCCATAAAGCGCTATAGAGAAACCCAAATACTCATCTTTAAGGCTAACAAAGCACGGCCATTAAAATGTACAGTGCTAGCTGTACACCTTCCTGAGTCACATTACGACAGTGTTTCTTCATATACTAGGGGAGTTTGAGTCCGATCAAACAGCAGTTTAGTGCTATATGTTTTCATTAAATAAATAAAATTGTTATTGACAACAGTGATCCGAAGAATGTGAATATTCCTCTCAATTTGT
>Ga0247810_10000131_pt1 | contig 122141 bp, 116 predicted proteins | sample UWRJL119311C1_FD_179918 | JGI IMG/M metagenome (GOLD analysis project Ga0247810, IMG submission 179918) | Plant litter microbial communities from Arlington Agricultural Research Station in Wisconsin, United States - UWRJ-L119-311C-1 | ecosystem: Environmental > Terrestrial > Plant litter >... | reverse complement strand
ACGAGCCGGTCGTTACGACCGTCCTGCTTCGCAGCAGCGACACCCATGCCCGGGCGCGCCTTGAAGCGCGAGCTCTCGGCTCGGTCGCTCACCTTCTACTCGAGAACAGCGCCACGACAGCGCGCAGTCTCGACGAAGCTGCCCCAGCGACAGTTCACCGTGTGGACACGGACAGCATGAACCCGCACCAGGTCGCCCAACAGCTGTTAGACCTCACAGGCTGGGCCTCAAAGCGCACAGACTTCCGATAGACGGTCGCCAACGGTGTGTAGCCCTTATTGCGTCGGGGCCCCATCGCGTCGAGTATCGAAATGCCCGTTTACCCCGCCCGCTGTCATTGCCCGCGAAGGTGCCGTAAAGGGGAATCTTTCTCCCGCTGATTTGATGTGAGATGCCACGCGACGTAGACATCGCAGGGATAGACACTCATGCCGGAAAGTGGAGGTTTCTTCTCGACTAGCTTCGCCAGAGCGAACCGCGCGGCGGCCTGATTTGCGTAGGCAGCATTGGAGCAACTCGCAGCAAGAGCAGCCGTCGCGACCTCGCGTCGTTCCATCCGCGCAATGGCCCGACCAGCATCTCATCGGCGTGATGAGAGCGGTGAGGCTGATACCAGAGTCGTAATGCGAGCCAAATTTGCAGGTCGACCTTCGGCTGAGCGGTGCCCTCGCGGTCGGGTACAGCTCATCGAAGCTCAAGGGTCTGGTCAGCGACGATCTCGATCCCTTCGAGTTCGACGAGCTTCGTACGGCTTTCGCCGCAGCCCCGGGCCAGCACGTCATACTGGCCGGCCGGCAGGTCCACGACAAGCGACGCTCCCGGATCGAGTGATTCATCGAATCCGAGCCGGTCGTCCTCCCATGTGCTGGCTGGAGTCGGCGACAGGTAGAGAAAGCACACCGATTCCTCAAGCGAATTGGCAAGCGTGACCTCGACGGGCAGGTGGGCGTCCCCGACGTAGATGCTTCGGGATCGGCTGGGCTCCTCGCTTCCGTCCAGATAGACCGAAAGCTCCCACAGGCCATCCCGGATTGACCTGTTATCGCGGACGCCGGTGCAGATCCACGTGGTGCCCGACTCGCCTTGTCCCCACGTCTGACCGGTGACGCTCACGTCGTGATCCACATCGCCGTTTCGTTTCCAGACGGCATCCCAGGGGGTCCCGTCCGCCATCCCGGCGTAGTCGAGGAACACGCAGATCCGGTCCGAACCCGTGGGTAGGGTTACTACCTCGTCGACGGGCTCGTCGCTGTCGTTCACATCGGAGGCAAAGCGCACTGCAGAGATCACTGGATCGCGCGCCACCGCGCGAGCCGGTGGAACGAGATCGTTCAACTCGATGACCTGCCCCCGGGCCGCTTCGTCGATGAGGGGCCTGGCCAGGTTGATCGGCCGCAGCGAGTTGAGGAAACCGCCTATCGGGATGCAGTTGTCCTCCTCGTCGGTGTCGCCGTCTCCGTCGGTGTCCTGTATCACCCGACAGTCGGCGACCGTCTCAGCGTCGCCTGACGCCGCCAGGGTCGGCACCCCGACGATTCGACCCTCAACGTCGGCACCAAGGCCACCACTGTTCCCCCCGGTTATCGTGCCGTCCGTCTTGAGCCACGCACGACCGTCCACGTCTGGCGACAACGCGAATCCCGATATTCTGCCCTGGGTGTAGGTGATGGTTCGGCCACCGATTGCGGGGTAGCCGAGAATGTCGATCTCGTCTCCGAGTTGCACCGCGTCCGAGTCACCTATCTCTACAAAGGGAAAGCGGCTGGTGACTTCGCCGCCCTCGAGCGTCGCAGAGATCTTCAGTACGGCAAGGTCCAGACCCGCGTCGAACGCGTACGCGTCGGCCAGGTACTCCAGCGTGGGCGGCTCATCGACGGACTCGGTTAGGGCAATCCCGATGGCGCTGTAGTCGTCGCATTCGTCGCTTCGGACTACGTGAAAGTTGGTGAGGATTGTCCCCGCAGAGTCGAGAAGGGTGCCGGAGCCATGAGAGCAGACTGGGCTGCCCTGCTCGTCCAGTTGAACGACCTGAACGACAGATTGTGCCATCTCGCTCGAGCTTGGCGGCGAGGGTTCCACAGTCGTCGACGTCGGATCGAGGGTGGGGGTGGGAGAGGACGAGCCGTTGCTCCCGAACGATGGATCGCACCCCGTCAGCGCCAGCAAGACGAGTGCGGCAAGCGTAGGACGGAAGAATCGTTGACAACCACCCTGAGTAGCCATGACTGAGTGTGGCAGGACGCAGACGGAGATTGCTAGGTGTTGTCACATGAGAACCTCGGCGTGGTGGACGAGACATCGGCCTGTGCTCGGACGTCGTCTTCCATCGCTGGGAACGCGCGTTTCGGGACGACATGCAGTAGCGTTGGCCCCGGTCTCGCCCTAGCAGCAGCGCTCGCCCCATGTGCTGTGGCCTTTTCGGAGAGGGAGGCAGCCGCAGTTCGAGCCGGGCCGGGACGGGGCGGTATCGGCGCGCCCGCACTTGCGCGACGAGCGGCGCGGAGAGGATGGGGTCCGCCGTGAGGCGTCATCGATCCAATGGGTTGAGGAACTGCCCGGGCTGTGGACAAATGTTGCGCGTCAATGGGGACTCGAGGTTGCTGGCCCTATAAGAACCGGTGCGACATCCCTCGTCATACCGGTGGTCACTCGGACTGGCTTGCGCGCCGCAGTGAAGCTCGTCAGTCCGGTGGTCACGATCGACGCTGAAGTGTCGGCACTGCGTGCGTTCGCGGGACATGGAGCGGTGACCCTGCTCGAGACCGAAGACGCTCGACAGGCGATGCTGCTCGAATGGATAGACGGCCCGGCCCTGAGCGAGATGACCGACATGGGCGCCGCGATGGCGATCGCCGGGCGGCTAACGCGCGAGCTCGCCCTCGCCGTTCCTCCGATAGGCGCGCCTCGACGCGCCGACCAGGCGGTGCCCTGGGCAGCGGAACTGCGCGGACAGCACGACGCCGCACGACGGTCCGGAACCGCGATGTCTGACGATCACCTGGAATCGGCCCTGGAAATCATTCGGCAGCTCGCTTCTGACGACACTTCGACCCTGACCCATGGGGATCTCAGCCTCTCGAACATCCTCAGGGCGGAGGGCGATCGATGGGTAGCAATCGATCCCGTGCTTCTTGTCGGGACGCCGGCGAACGAGGCGCACACGGTCGTCCGAAGCCACTTGACCGCGGCCATCCGCTCTGACGATCAGGGTGCGCGCCTCACGGACTGGACTCGACAATTCAGCGAGGCTGCAGGAACCGATTTCACCCTCGCTCGAGCCCTCTCCTTTGCGCGGTTTCTCGCGTCGTACTACTGGGAATCGCAGAACGGGGGAGAGCCCGTCGACGTGGTCAGACTCAGGAAGGCGGCTTTGCTGCTCGCTCGGCTGGACTGAGTGCAGCATTCGACTCCCGAAAGGCGGATGGAGCTGCCGCAATCACACGGGATGCGGGGATTCCGCGCGCTGATTACAGCGGCGTCGGACCCTACCGCCGCATAGACCACTCATTCAGGTTCGGTGTCTAGGCCTCGATCAACCCGGCGGATCTGCAGCTCGCCTTTCTCTGTTTGGTGAGAGGACGACCACGTCGACCTCGCTCTCGAGGGTGTCCTCGCGAACGGCATTGGCCCGTGGGATCTTCTGGACGGGAGTGTGAGACTGGAGGTGCTCGACAAGGATCAGCTGCCGTATTGCGTGAGCAGCTCCGACGATGTGGTACACGACCTGCTGACCCCGACCTGGCCGCGCGAGGAATTCTTCGCAGTTCTTTGCAGTCCGACAGCGTGAGGTGAATCGAGCTCTGACGTAACAGTCATGAGTATGTCTTTAATTCAGCGGCGCATCGCGATCGACCGCACTCGGGTGCTCGGAATCGTGATAACCGCCATCGGTGGGGGTGTTCTCATTATCGGCACTCTCGATCTGACGTCTTCGCTCGTGAGTCCGGGCACCATCACAGGGACCGTCGTCTGGCTCTTCATGGGGAGAGGAGTCTCCTTCCCGGTAAAGGCGCGGCGGCAGCGGCTCGCGTTCGAAGAGTCCAATTGCTCAGACACCACAAAGTAGCCCCCGATCAGATAGCCCCGCCGGAAGCGCCGACCCGGCACGAGCGAGACGCCCGTCTGGATCACTCGGCGGCTTAACCCGCATCCCGGTTGCTACTGGTCCGACGGCTTCCGCGCTTTCTCGGCGAAGACCTCCTCGGCAGCCTGCACCACGACCGCGCTGGTCATCATTAGCTCGTCGGCGAGGCTCCGACCGGGAAGCCACTTCGTGTGAGCGCGGAAATTGCGCGCCTCGTCGCTGTCGACTGCCGAGATTGCAGCCAGCACCGACTCGTAGGTCGCTCGGTCGTCGATGATCTCGACGAGGTCGCTGTCGATGGTCAGGGCGGGCGACACCACGTCGGCGGCGGTGGGCCGATCCGCGACCTCCCACTTGTAATCGCCCGAGCCGACGGTGAAGCTCGCGCCGGCTCCCGGCAGCAGGACCTCTGCCGTCGTGTTCGCGGGGATCAACGCGGTCACGACGAGGCGTTCTCCGACGCGTCTCCACCCCGTGGAGGCCAGCCCGTACGGAGTCTGGTGGGAGGTCGTGGCGTAGTCGAACTCGGGCAGCGGACGGGGCTCGATACGAATGTCCCGGTATCCGGGCGACGCGGGTGCGAGCCCAGCGAGCGAGCGGTGCATCCAGTCGGCAACGGCGCCCAGCGCGTAGTGGTTGAACGAGGTCATCTCGCCGGGGTTGATGGAGCCGTCTTCGAGCATGCTGTCCCACCGTTCCCAGATCGTCGTCGCGCCCATCGTGACCGGGTACAGCCAGGAGGGATTGTCCGTCTGAGTCAGCAGGCGGTCGGCGGCATCGAGGTGGCCCGTGCGCGTGAGGGCGTCGAGGACGAGGGGCGTTCCGACGAATCCGGTGCCGATGCGGTAGCCGGAACTGCGCACGAGAGTCGCGAGCCGGTCGCCCATGCGCTGCTCCTCGGCGGCGTCCTCGGCGAGACCGAACATGATGACCATGCTGTATGCGGTCTGCGCGTCCGAGACGATGCGCCCGGAACCGGTGACGTACTCGCGCCGGAACGCTGCTCGGATCGACTCCGCCAAGGCCCGGTATCGCAGGGCGTCCTGGTCGAAGCCGAGCTCGACCGCGGCTTTCGCCACGAGGTCGACCGACAGGAACACGTGAGCCGTTGCAACGATGTCGGCATCGGTCTTCGCCGCGGCCGGGTACTCGGCCGGAGCGTCCGGATCCAACCAGTCGCCGAACTGGAAATTCCCCTCCCAGAGCATGCGTTCCCCCGACAGCGCGACGATCGTGTCGGCCCAGTCCCGCATGCTCCGGTACTGCTTCAGCAGGACGCTGCGGTCGCCGAAACGCTCGAACAGCACAGACGGCACCACGGTGGCTGCGTCTCCCCAGGCCGCTGCGGGCGCGGAGAAGCCGCCCAGCACGTCGGGCACGATGAACGGGACTACCCCGTGGCGGTCGGACTGCTCGAGGGCGAGGTCCTCCAGCCAGCTGGCGAGGAATCCGTCCGCGTCGTAGAGGTAGCTCGCGGTCGGCGCGAAGACCTGGATGTCACCCGTCCACCCGAGGCGTTCGTCGCGCTGCGGGCAGTCGGTCGGCAGGTAGAGGAAGTTGCCCCGCATTCCCCACACCACGTTCTCGTGCAGCCGGTTCACCAGCGCGTGCGAGCTGTCGAACCACCCGGTACGCTGCATGTCACTGTGTATCACCATTGCGGTGACGTTGGCGGGGTCGAATTCCCCCGGCCAGTTCTCGATCTCGGCGTAGCGGAAGCCGTGGAAGGTGAAGCGCGGCTCCCACGTCTCCGACTCCCCGCCCGCGAGGGTGTACGCGTCCGTGGCCTTCGCTCGTCGCAGCGGACGGATGCCCAGCTCGCCGTTCTCGAGAACCTCGGCGTGGCGGAGGACAACGGTGTGTCCTTCCGCGCCGGTGACGGTGATGCGCAGGCGGCCGACGAGGTTCTGGCCGAAGTCGAGAATCGTGCGACCGCTCGGAGAGGTGATGACGTCTCGCACCGGCAGCTCCTCGATGACGCGCACGGCAGGGGAGGAGCGGGGCGTCGGAACGGGGAAGTCCGAGACTGTAGCGGCGCGTTCCCATCCCGAGGCGACGAAGTCAGGCGACGACCAGCCCTCCGGTTCCCTCCGCGCGTCGACGGTCTCGCCGTCGTAGATTCCGCTCGACAGGATCGGACCGTCCGCAAAGGTCAGCCAGGAGTCGTCGGAGAGTACGGTTCGCGTCGAGCCGTCGTCGAGAGTGAGAACGAGCTGCACGGCGACGGCCGGCTCCGTTCCGTAGAAGGGCTTCTCCTTGCCCTGGAAGCCGAAGGACTCGGTGAACCAGCCGCCTGAGAGCCGCACGCCGATCACGTTCGAGCCGGTTCGGAGTAGAGCGGAGACGTCGGTCGTCTCGTGGGTGAGCCGGTGCTGGTAGGCGGTCCACCCGGGCTTCAGTATCTGGTCGTCGACCTCCGTGCCGTTGATCTCGGCCTGGTAGACGCCTTGCGCCGTGGCGAAGAGGATGGCACGCACCACACCCTCCGGAACGTCGAACTCACCCCGGACGAGAAGCGGATGCCCGACTCCCAGCGGCGAAGCCGCCTTGACGAGCGGGGCCGACCACCCGCCGTCCCCCAGAAAACCCGCCTCCACAACGAGGGGCTCGCTCCAGTCGGTCACGACCCCGTCGGAGCCGGTCACCCGCACACGCACCGATCGCACCTCGCCCGGAGCCAAGGGAGCGAACGGCCAGTCCACGAGCACCGAGTCGCGGCCGTCGACGACGACGATCTGGCCACCCTGTTCCACCTCGGCGGAGAGCTGCGTCCAGTCCGTCGCCCCGGTCGATGTGGTCCAGCTCAGACGCGGCGTCGGTATGGCGACGAATCCGGTGTCGGAACGGTACTCGGCGCGCAGCGAGGAGACGGTGGGGGACATGGTCGAGTCATTCACGAAAAACTCCTTGGCGTGCGGGAAGGTGGAAGCGAGGGAACGCGCGGGTCAGCCCTTGACGGCGCCGGAGGTCATGCCGGCGACGATCTGGCGGTTGAAGAAGATGTACATGATCAGCGGCGGCACGGTGATCAACAGCACATCGGTGAACAGGAGGCTCCACTGGTTGAGGCCCTGTGACTGGAAGTTGTACAGCGTGAGCTGCACCGTCGAGTTCTCTTCGCCGGGAAGGAAGTAGAGCGCGTATGTGAAGTCGTTGAAGACCGTCACCGACTGCACGACGATCACGGTGACGATCACCGAACGCAGCAGGGGGAACACCACGGAGAAGAACAGCCGCAGCGGACCCGCTCCATCGATGAGGGCGGCCTCGTCGAGCTCACGCGGGATCGTCGCAACGAACGCCTTGAAGAGCAGGATGCAGAACGAGAGTCCGAAGGCGATGTGCACGGCGATCAGCCCGGGCAGCGTCTTGAAGATCCCAAGCCCCTGCAGCACCCAGATGGTCGGCACGACGGCGGGCGGGATGATGAGTCCGGCGAGCACGAGCATGTTCACGAGCGGGTTCCACCGCGACTGACGGCGCTGCAGTACGTAGCCGACCATCGCGGCGAGCACGACCATGATGGCGACGCTCACCACCGTGAGCACCGCGCTGTTGACGAACGAGCGGACGAGAATGCCGTCCCGCGTCTCCAGAACCTCCCGCACGTTGTCCAGGAGCAGCCATTCCGTCGGCCAGCTGAACTGCAGCAGAGACGCTTCCGTCTGCCCTTTCGCGGCCGTGAGGAAGATGAAGACGAAGGGCACGATGAATACGACCGTGGCCAGCACGATGGCCACCACGCCCACGATCACGCCGCGGGGTTTCACGCGGTTGATGCCGCTCATGCCTCTGCTCCCTTGCGATTGAGCCAGATGGACACCGGGACGACGATCGCGGCGACGACCACGATGAGCACCACGTTGCCTGCAGTGGACAGTCCGTAGAAGCCGGCCTGGTACTGCTTGTAGATGACGGATGCGATCACGTCGCTGGTGAATCCGGGACCGCCCCTGGTCATCGTCCAGATCAGGTCGAACGACCGCAGCCCGCCGATGAGGGAGAGGATGATCACGGTCACCGTCGCGGGACGCGAGAGCGGCAGAGTGATGAACCGGAAGTTCTGGAAACCGCTTGCTCCGTCGACGCGTGCAGCCTCGTAGTACTCCTGCGGGATCGCGACGATCCCGGCGATGTAGATCAGGGTGGCCAGTCCGACGCCTTTCCAGACGTCGACGAGCGCGACGGAGAACAGGGCCCAGGCGGGATCGGTGAGCCAGCCCGGACCCTCGATGCCGATCGTCGCGAGCGCGCCGTTGAGCAGGCCGTCGAACGGGTCGAGCAGCACCTTGAAGGTGACTCCGACGCCGATCGTGCTGACGAGCACGGGGAAGAAGACCACCGAGCGCAGGAAGCCGCGCGCGATGATCTGCGAGGTGAGCAGCACCCCGAGCAGCAGGCCGAGCACGACCTTCAACCCGGAGGTGACGAATGCGTAGAAGAAGGTGTTGACGAAGCCCTTGACCAGCGAGGGCTCCTGGAAGAACTGCACGAAGTTGTCGATGCCGATGAACTCGACGTCGAAGATGCTCCAGCGGGTGAGCGCGAAGTAGAGCGACGCGCCCGTCGGGACAAGGAACAGGACGAGGTAGAAGACCCCCGCCGGAATGTAGAACCACGTGGGATACGGGCTCTTGATGCGTGACCGCTCCCGCTTCCGGGGCGCGATCGTCTTTGTTGCAGTGGACATGTCGACCTGACGCTCAGGGCCTGCGGATGCGCGCGAGCGGGCATCCGCCGGCCGGACCTGTGGGGAGTCGATTACCAGCCCTCGAGTCCGAGCTGTTGAGCCTGCTTCTTCACGTCCTCGTCGTACAGCGCGGCGCCGTCCTGAGCGTCGCGGATTCCCGAGCCGACCTCCACGGTGATCTGCTCGAGTGCCGGTCCCTTGACGGGGGAGACGAACTCGAGGGCCAAGCCGGTGCGGCCCTCGTCGAAGTACGGCTGCATGTCGGAGACGATGGCCGGCACGTCGTCGGGCAGCTCACAGCCGTCCACTACGTAGGGGCCTCCGAGCGTGGACGATGCGCCGATGACGTCGCAGCCCGCCGGGCTTGCGATCCACTCCAGGAGATCTTTAGCCGCCTCGAGCGTCTCGCCCTCCGTGCCCTTCGGGATGTACAGACCGTTCGGCATCCACACCGTGAGGCCGTTGTTCGCGGCGTCGTCGCTCGGCAGCGGGAACACGCCCACCGTCTGGTCCGCGTCCGGGTAGTTCGCGCCGATCGCGCTCGCGACGTTTCCGGTGAGCATCGGGTAGTGGGCCGCGGTGCCCTCGACGATCATCCGCACACCGTCGTCGTAGGTCGCCGACGCGAAGTCCTCGTTGAAATAGCCCGCGTCGAAGGCCTCCTGCTGGTGTTCGAATCCTGCCACAGCCGGCTCCTCGGCGAACCTCGTCTCGTTGTCGGTGAACTTCTGCGCCCAGTCCGGATCTGCGGCGGACACGTTGTAGAAGTCGCCCAGCACGAACAGCTGCGAGGTCCAGGTGTCGCCGTACGTCTGGGCGATGGGGTCGATCCCGGCCGCCTTGATCGTCTCGTTGTTGGCCATGAACTCGTCCCACGTCGTGGGGATCTCGAGTCCGAGGTCGGCGTAGACCGTCTTGCTGTAGGTGACGGCCCCGGCAAAGGAGGCGCCGACCGGTGCGCCGTACAGACCGGAGTCGGTCGACACCGTGGTCACGAAGTCGTCGAGCAGCGAGCCGGCCCAGTCCTCGTCCGACAGATCGACGAGGGTCTGGTCGGGGTTGAGCGCCTGGAACAGGGATCCGCTGTTGTAGAAGAAGAGATCGTTCATCTCGCCGGTCGCGAGACGCGTCTTCACGAGGTTGTCGCCTTCACCGCCCGCGGGATGCGTCTCGGTCGTGATGGTGACATCGGGCTCGACGTCCTTGTACGCCTCGATGATCCCGTCGAAGATCGCGACGCTCGATTCCGTGCTGTCAATGTATATGGACAGTTCGACCGAACCGTCATCCGCGTCTCCGGATCCGCCGCTGCAGCCGGTGGCGCCGAGCGCGAGCGCGACGGCCCCCGCGGCGATGGCCAGTCGTGTCGACCGTTGTGATCTCATCCCTTACCTCCTTGTAAGACCGGTCGGCTCCGACGCGGCATGGACAAACTATTGAATCGCTTCAATTGGGGACCAACATATGCCCGCGCAATCGCGCTGTCAAGACCGCACCATTGCAAAATTGAAGCGGTTCATTGAACATGGGCTGATGATTACTCCTCCCGTGACCGCAGTGATCCGACCCCATGATGCGCCACGGGCGGTCCGGCTCGCCCGCGAAGCCGGATCCGACAGTCTCCCCGACGAGCCTTCCGAACCGGATCCAGAGGTCGACTGGTGGTACCCGCCAGCCGAGTACGAACTCGCGCTTCTCGGTCGCATCGTCGATGAGGGCTTCGCTGCCAGCGCGATGGTGCACTACAGCGACAACTACGCGCGACCGGCCGGGCGCACGACCTTCCGTCGCGCCATCGGCGACGACGAGCGTCTCATCGTGTGGCGCAGTACCGGCCGCACCACCGCCGCGATCGACGGGATCGACATCGCCGTCGGCACCGTGGTCGGTCGGGACGAACGACTCATCCCCGTCGGCGGTGGGCGGATCGTCGAACTGACGGTGCATGCCGAAGACGGGGAGCCCGCTGCCATCGGCGTGCCCCGCGAGCGCGGACTCCAAGACCCTCGTGGGTGGCAGTGCGCGGCCACCCCGGAGGGGGAGTGGCACCCGGCGCTCAGCCGTGCCGGGACGTCGCGCCCCCCGCACCTGATCGGCGAACCGGTCAGCACCGTGCTCCTCCACCTCGAGCCCGGGGGACTGTGGGCGGCCGACGCTCCGGTGCTCGGCAGGCCGGTCGTGGAAGGCGGACCCCGGCCGACGTTCTTCGTCGGCGAATCCTGGGAGGAGGCCGCCGCCGGCCCGCATTCCGCCGAGTCGCTGCCGGTGACGATCGACGTCGGCACGGGGGAGGCACCTCGCTGGACGACCATGCACCCGCACGCCATCCGCTATCTGCGCGTCGACGGTGCGGCGCCGCGCTCGGTCTCCGTCGACGCGATCATCCGTCCGGCCCCACGGCGCGGCGCCTTCTACAGCAGCGACGACCGGCTCAACCGGATCTGGGCGACCAGCGCCTACACGCTGCGTCTCTGCATGCAGGGCCTGATTGTCGACGGCATCAAACGCGACAGGATGCCGTGGGCCGGCGACCAGGCGCTGGGGGTCCTCGCGAACGCCTATTCCTTTGCGGACGGCATCATCGTGCGCGACGGACTCGTCGCGCTGGGCCGTGCCGACGGGTATGTGAACGGCATCTCGGACTACTCCCTGTGGTGGGTCGTCGCGCAGGAGGCCTACCTGACGTATTTCGACGACAGGCAGCATGCGCTGAGGGAGGCCGAGACGGTGCACGCGTTCATGAGCACGCTCGCCCGGGACGTCGGACCCGACGGGGTCCTCCGCCCCGCCGAACGCGCAGGGGGCTTCGCGCAAGCCGGACCCGGATCGGTCTTCATCGACTGGGGAGTAGTTACCGAGCCGGGACGCGATTCGGTCGCTCTGCAGCTTCTCTGGTACCGGGCACTGCTCAGCGCCTCTCGTGTGTTGACCGCCGCCGACCACGGCGGTGCCCAGCAGTGGACTGGCGCGGCGGACGAGGTGCGCTCGGTGCTGATGGCCCGCGGCTGGGACGCCGGCGCGGGCGTGTGGCGCGAATACCTCGACGGGCGACCAGGCGGGGCCAGCCGCTACGCGGACCTGCTGGGTGTACTCGCCGGACTCGTCCCGGCGGGAGACGAGGCCACGGTGGCGGCGTCGATTGCGCGGGGGAGATTCGGCACCCCCTACATGCGGTCCTTCGCTCTCCTCGCCCGGGTGGAACTCGGCGACACGGCGGGAGTCCTCGCCGATATCTCCGATTCCTGGGGCCGGATGCTCGACGCGGGTGCGCAGACCTTCTGGGAGGAGTTCCCCGATGACGACTCGTCCCCGTTGGCCATGTACGGGAGGCCGTACGGAAGGAGTCTGTGCCACGGTTGGGCGGCCGGTCCCGCGGCGCTGCTGCCGGCAGCGGTCCTCGGTCTGAAGCCGATCACCGACGGGTGGCGCGAGTTCGAGGTGCACGTGGAGCTCGGCGAGCTGCTCTGGGCGACCGCGGTCGTCCCCGTGCCGCACGGTGAGATATTCGTGACCGCAGACACCCGGCAGGTGCGGGTGGAGATACCCGCGGGCTGCACGCTCGTCAGCGACGGCGGGGATCGGACCACGGGCCCGGCGACACGCGTGTGGGCGGTCTAACGGGCCGTCGACTGATGCGGCACCAGCGTGGGCGTGAGGGAGACGCGCCTGTGGCGGTGGTTGGAATGACCCGCCACGATCTCCTCGGCCAGGAGACCCATCGCAGCCGCTCCCATCTCGACGCCCTCCATGGTCACCGTGGTCACGGTCATGCGGCAGCGGGGAGAGGACGTGTTGTTGTCGCAGCCCATGACCGCGATCTCGCCGGGCACGTCGATACCGAGATCCGACGCCTGCTCGATCACACCCACGGCCAGGTTGTCCGTGACGCCGATCACGCCGTCAGGGCGGTCTTCGACTCGGCGGCCCGCGATCTCGCGGGCCACGCGGGCCCCGGATGCGAACTCGAGATCATCCGTGTGGATCTCCTCGAGCACCACGGAGCCGTCGGCCTCGGCGACCGCACGCCGGAGTCCTCGACGGCGCAGCTGCACCGGCTGCACCGTATCGTCGCCGCTGAGGAAGGCGAGCCTGCGACATCCGCTGTCGATGAGATGCCGCCCCGCCAGGTATCCGGCCTGCTCATTGTCGACGATGACCGCGCACGCCTCGTCCGTTCCGGGGTCGTAGTTCATCAGCACGGCCGGGACATGGCGCCCGGCCAGACGCGCGAGCTGCGGAGTGGAGTCCTGCATCGGCGCGAGGAGCAGACCGGCGACGCGCGCCCCGATGAACGAGTCGACGTTCGCGCTCTGCAGACCGAAATCGTTCTCGCTGCCGGCGAGCAGCAGGTTGAGGCCGGCGGAGCGCGCGACCGACTGGGCGCCCCGAGCGGCATCGACGAATATCGAGTTCGCGAGGTCGATGACGACCAGCCCGATGTTTCCCGAGCCGCCGTTCGCCAGAGAGCTGGCGTTGGTGTCGCGCACGAATCCGAGCGTCTCAATCGCCTGCATCACCCGGGTGATCGTGACTTCCCGCACCTTGTCGGGGTGGTTCAGTACATTCGACACGGTTCCCGTGGAGACCCCGGCGTGCCGGGCCACGTCGCTCAGCTTCGCCTGCCTCGCCATAGTGCTTCTCCTGCTTTCGTCCTCCGAAACCGCCCCTGGTCTGAGATTACCGCCATTGAAGCGCTGCAAAGACGCCACCGGCCGACGCGTCCTCGCGGAAACTAGCGCACCCGCTCACCGAATGGAAGATTAATGAAGCGGTTCAAAAATCCGTTGACCCGGGATGGCGCAGCGGCCTAGCCTGCATCCAATGCCAGCCAGGCAGGCAACCTCAACGGAGAGGCACGCACATGTCGAGCACGAATCCCCCGTCACACCAATGGCGATCGAGGCGCAGAATGGGCGTCGCGGTCGCGGCCGCTCTCGCTCTCATCGGCCCGGCACTCCCCGCGAACGCGAGCGTGAATGCGAACTCGAGTGCGACCGCGCACGTGGCCTCGAGCGTGACAGCAGACTGTGCCGACGTCCCGTGGATGAACACCGCCAGCTCGGCCTCGGACCGGGCGACGGCCCTCCTCGCCGCGAGCAGCCAGCACCAGAAATACCGCTGGCTCGTCGAACAGCCCGCCGTCAGCCCCACACGCACCGAGTGGGCGCCCGGCCTCCCCGGTGAGGCACCGGTGGTCTACCCGGCACAGATCGAGTGCACTCCCACGATCGTCTATACCGACGGGCCGGAGGCCGTCCGGGCCTCCGGCGTCACCGACTTCCCGTCGCAGATCGCCCTCGCATCGACCTGGGATCTCGACTTGGCCTACGACAAGGGCGTGGCGCAAGCCGAGGAGGCGTTCGCGAAGCGTCGCAACGTGCTGCTCGCCCCCGGTCTCGCCAGCGGCCGCACGCCTCTCGCCGGCCGCACTCCCGAGTACTTCGGGGAGGACGCACTGCTCAGTGGGCTGCTGGGTGCTCGATCGGTCGAGGGAATCGAGGCGGACGGGCGGGTCATCTCCGACCTCAAGCACTTCGTCGCCAACGAGCAGGAGATCGACCGGCAGACCAGCTCGTCCAACATGGACGAACGGACCCTGCGCGAGGTCTACGGGCTGCCGTACGAGATCGCCTTGGCCCGGAGCAACCCGGAGAGCGTCATGTGCGCCTTCAACCAGGTGAACGGCGTCTACATCTGCGAGAGCCCGCTGATGAACACCCTGCTGAAAGGCGACTACGGCTTCGACGGCTTCGTGATGTCCGACTTCGGATCCGTCCACTCCACGGCCGCCTCCCTGATGAACGGTCTGGACCAGGAGCTTAACCGCCCGATCTACTTCACGCCGGAGAAACTCGACGCCGCACTCGCCGCAGGGGAGATCACCCAGGCGCGAATCGACGAGGCTGCCTTCCTGGTCGTGAAGTCGTACATCGAGGGTGGGCTGTTCGACAATCCGCTCCCGGACACGGCGGCGGCGGAAGCCTCGACGCCGGCCAACGAAGCCGTTGCACGCCAGATCTCCGAGCAGGGGTCCGTGCTCCTGAAGAACGAGGGGACACTTCCCCTCACCGCCGACAGCACCACGTCGATCGCGCTCTTCGGTCCGACGGCGTCGAGCACCCCGACCACGGTCGCCGGCCAGCCGGTCAGTGCCGTCTCGGTCTGCAGCCTGACGCTGCAGTTCAACCCGAACGCCCCGCCGCGCAACACCCTGCCGTGTGAGGACGTGGTGTCCGCGGAGACCGCGATCACCTCTCGGGCGGCAGCGGACGGCGCGACCGTCAGCTGGAGCGACGGGCAGGACGTCGCCGCCGCAGCCCAGCAGGCGTCCGCGGCCGACGTGGCGATCGTGTTCGGATATCAGCGGATGGGGGAGTTCAGCGACCTCCGCGATCTCCGGCTGCAGGGCAACGGCGATCAACTGATCAGTGCCATCGAGCAGGCCAACCCCAACACCGTTGTCGTCCTCCAGACGGGGAGCGCGGTCGAGATGCCCTGGGTCGACGGAGTGCAGTCCGTGCTGGAGAACTGGTACGGCGGCGAGCAGCAGGGGCCGGCGATCGCGTCGCTGCTCTTCGGCGACACCGCCCCGTCGGGGAAGCTGCCCATGACGTTCCCGAAGTCGCTCGCGGACACTCCCACGAGCAGCCCGGAGCAGTACCCGGGTGTGTTCTCGGACGGCTCCACGACGCGTCCGGAGGGTTCCTCCGAGATCCGCCAGGTGCAGTACAGCGAGGGGCTGGAGACCGGGTACAAGTGGTATCAGTCGCGGAGCATCGAGCCGTTGTTCCCGTTCGGGCACGGCCTCTCGTACACCACCTTCGGATACGACAGCCTGCGCGTCACACCGGATCAGGTCAGAGCCGGTCGCGACATCCGCTTGCGCGTGCGCGTCAGCAACACGGGCGAGCGCACGGCGACGGAGACCGTGCAGGTGTACGTCACCCTGCCCGAGAGCGCGGGTGAGCCCGGGGCACGACTGGTCGGATGGCAGGAGGTGACGCTCGAACCCGGCGATCGCGAGAACGTCCGGGTCGAGCTGACGGCCGAGGACATCGCCGACCTGCACCTGCTCGATTACTGGGACACGGCGACGCAGAGCTGGCGCACCGCCCCGGGCACCTACGGGGTGTCGATCGGAGGGTCGTCCGTGCCCGCCGTCTCGACCACGTTCACCCTGAGGTAGGCGACGCGGAGGAGAAGGGGAGGGATGCGCGCATCCCTACCCTTCTCCGACGTGGACCCCAACCTGCGCTGCCGAAGCACGAATGGAGCCCGCTACGGCTGGAGTCCCGAACTGCGGGTCGAGGCCGCCCGCGCCATGATCGCCGCGACGACCTCGGTCTTCGCATCGGAGTACGCGTTCATGTCGTCGAATCCCCGCTCCAGCAGCGCCCGCTTCGTGTTCGCGTAGAGCTCTCGGTCGTCGGGGTCGGCGCGGAGGCGATCGCGGAACACGAGGTATCTGTCGATCCCGGGGTCACCCTCCTGCATGATGTGGACGTGCACGTCGCGTGCCGCGGTGCGCACGAGGCGATGACCGGGCTCGCGGGTACGCAACTCGTAGCCGGCCGCGAGGAGGGGGAGGAGATAATCCTCCTCCGCGGTGATGTCGCCCACCGCGACCACGATGTCGATGATCGGCTTGGCCGCCAGACCCGGCACCGACGTCGATCCGATGTGCTCGACGCGGACGGCCGCCGTTCCGAGGGCCGTGCGCAGGCGTTCCTCCTGATCGAGGAAGGCATCGCGCCAGCCCTCGTCGTAGCCGACCACGGCGAGCTGGCGCTTCTCGACCCCGCCGATGAGCTCGATCTCGACGACATCCGGTCGGCGTGGTGCACTGCGGTTCGTCATCCGCTCATTCTCTCATCCCGCTCGCTACAGTGATTCGAAGGCCCTTCGACTCGACGAGGAGACAGATGGTGAATCAGATCGTTCATTTCGAGATCATCGGGCGTGAGCCCGGGCTCCTGCGGGAGTTCTACCGTTCCCTGTTCGGGTGGGAGGCGGATGCCGCTGCGCCGGTCGCCCCCGAGATCTCGGATGCCGGCGACTACGGCTTCATCGACGCGCCGCCCGTACAGAGCGGCATTCCGGGCGGCATCGGCGGCGGGTCGGGTTTCGCCCCGCACGCACTGTTCTATGTCGGCGTCGACGACGTCGAGACGGCTCTCGAGCTGGCCGAGAGGCTCGGCGGCAAGCGGATGCTCGGACCCGCTGAGAATCCGGACGGTGCGGTGGTCGTCGGCCATTTCGCCGATCCCGAGGGGAACCTGGTCGGCGTCGCCGCACCGCGGAAGTGATCACGGAGGGGTCTTGACGGGCCACTTGTTTATTGCAAGTGTTTACGTCATCGAATAACCGCACTCACAAGAGGGAGACCACGATGGCTCAGATGTTCGTCAACCTGCCGGTGACCGATCTGGATCGCGCGAAGGCGTTCTACACGGCGATCGGCTTCACCATCAATCCGCTCTTCACCGACCACAACGCCGCCTGCGTCGTGGTCGAGGAGGACCACAGCGCATTCATGATTTTGACGCGCGAGTACTTCCAGACATTCTCCGACGTGCCGATCGGCGACCCGACGACGGGCCCGACCGTGGCCACCGCGGTCTTCCTCGACACGCGGGAGGGCGTCGACGCCGCGGTGACCAGCGGCCTCGCGGCGGGCGGCACCGAATCGCGCCCGGCCACCGACTACGGCTTCATGTACCAGCGCCAGCTCACCGACCCCGACGGCAACATCCTCGAGTTCGGCTACATGGACCCGGTCGCCGCCGAACAGGGTCCCGAGGCCTTCGCCGACCAGCAGGCCTGAGGCGCGTGGCCGCGCGCGACTACGGGCAGTACTCCGGCATCTCCCGCGCCATGGAGATCGTGGGGGAGCGCTGGGCGCTGCTCATCGTGCGCGACCTGCTCGTCGGGCCGCGCCGTTACGGAGAGCTCGGCGCGGGACTTCCGCGGATTCCGAGCAACATCCTGGCGGCGCGGCTCAAGGAGCTGCAGGCCGCCGGAGTGATCCGTCGAGTGCCGCGATCGCGCGTCATCGTCTACGAGCTGACCCCCTACGGACACGAGCTCGAGCCCGTGGTGCTCGCCCTGGGCGCCTGGGGCTTCAAAGCCATGGAGACGCCACGCGAGGAGCAGATCATCACCCCGGACTCGATGACCATGGACCTCCGCTCCGCGTTCCGCGCTCATGTCGCGGCGGACCTGCCCGCGACCGCCTACGGCGCGCGGGTCGGCGCCGCCGAGCTGCTCATCCGCGTCGACGGCGAGGCCCTGCAGGTGACGCGGGGGAGTGGGGTGGTCGACCTCGCCTTCTCCGCCGGCCCGGACATCCGCCGGCTCATCTCCGGGGAGATCGCCGCCGACGACGCGATCGCGACGGGAGTTGTCGAAGTGCTGCGGGGGCGGGGCGCCCTGCTCGCGCGGTTCGCGAGCACCTTCCACCTCGCCGCCTGATCCGGGGCGCGCGGATCTGCTGTGAGCAGAATCACTGTCGTCGCGCCGCCGCCCCGACCTACTCTGAACCATGGCCGAGATCATCCCGCTGGTGCATCCGAGACGACGTCCTTCCACGGAACCGCTCTGGCGGCATGTGCTCGGCAGCCGCCTGCGCACCCTGCGCGAGCGACAGGGCCGCACCCTCAGCGATGTCGCGGAGCGGGCGGGGATCTCGCCGCAGTACCTCTCCGAGATCGAGCGGGGGCGCAAGGAGCCGTCGAGCGAGATGATCGCCGCGGTCGCCGGAGCGCTGGGTACCACGCTGGTCGATCTCAGCGGACAGATCACCGACGAGCTGCGGCGGCAGCGCGTGCTCGACCTCGCACGCCAGAGGGAGCTGGAATTGCAGCACCTCCGCTCGGGCGGGGACGACCGGGATTCCCGCGAGACCGCCGGCCGCGGCGGCATCCGCTCGTCCCGTTCGTACCAGGCGCTGCTCGCCGCCTGAACCGACCACGCGCTCAGCGTCGCAGGCTGAGCACCTCGTCGACCAGGCCGTACTCGACCGCGCGGGACGCGGTGAAGATCCGGTCCCGATCGGTGTCCCGTCGCAGCGTCTCGAGGCTCTGCCCCGTGTGCAGCGACAGGATGCCCTCGATGTCGGAACGGATCCGCACCACTTCGTCGGCCTGCAGGATGAGGTCGGGAATGGTCCCCTGGCCGCGCACCGCCGGCTGGTGCAGCACCACCCGGGTGTGGGGCAGCACCGAACGGCGTCCTTCGGCCCCGGCGGCGAGGAGTACTGCGCCCGCGGCGATCGCCTGCCCCACGCAGGTGGTCGCGACCGGTGCGCTGATGTACTGCATGGTGTCGTACACGGCGAGCATCGAGGTCATGTCCCCGCCGTCGCAGTTGATGTAGAGGTTGATCTCGGTGCCGGAGCCCTCGGCCTCGAGGTGCAGCAGCTGCGCGATCAGCACGTTGGCGACGTCGGGGTCGATGGCGGTTCCCAGGTAGATGATGCGCTCGGCGAGCAGGTGCGAGTAGACGTCCATGACGCGGTCTCCGCGCGGATGCTGCGCCACGACGTTCGGGATGGTGAAGGTGCTCACGAGCCGACCCCCAGCCCGATACGGCGGCGTGCCGTCGGCATGATCTGGTCGAAGCCGTCGACCACCCGGTCGATGAATCCGTACTCCCGGGCCTCGACGGCCGAGTACCAGCGGTCGTGGAGCGAGTCCTCGAAGACGCGCTCGAGCGGCTGCCCGGTATCGGAGGCGATGAGCGCGAGCACGGTGTCCCGCGTGTAGCGCAGGTCGTTGGCCTGCACCTCGACCTCGACGGCGGAACCGCCGATCCCCGCCGAGCCCTGGTGCATGAGGATGCGCGCGTGCGGCAGGGCGAACCGTCTGCCCGGGGTTCCTGCCGAGAGCAGGAACTGGCCGGCGCTGCACGCCAGGCCGAGGGCGACCGTCGCCACGTCGCACGGCACGAGGCGCATCACGTCCCTGATCGCGAGCATCGAGGGCACGGATCCGCCGGGGGAGTTGATCCAGAGCGCGATGCCCGTCGTATGGTCCTCGGCGGCGAGGGTGAGGAGTTGTGTCGCGAGGAGCGTGCCGTTGTCGTCGTCCAGCGGTCCGTCGAGGACGAGGACGCGCTGGTGGTAGAGCTGCTGCCGTGCGCGTTCGGTGAAGAGGGGAGGTCTGCCGTCGTCTGTCATGGCACAAGCGTGGCGCGCGCGCCGTCGACGCGACCGATTCCTCTGCTCTCGGCAGCACTGCTCTGAGCGGATAACGCACTCGCGCGACCGTGGCAAGGGGCGGAGCCGATGGGCGGGGAGGCGCAGGATGGGGCGATGAGCGCAGACCAGAATCTCTCCGGGAAGACCATCGTGATCACGGGCGCGTCCAGCGGCTTCGGCCGGGGCAGCGCCGAGAAGCTCGCGGCACTCGGCGCGAACGTCGTGGTCGCCGCCCGCCGGGGCGAGGTGCTCGACCGGCTGGTGGCGCAGATCGCCGCGGACGGCGGCACCGCCCTCGCCGTGGAGACCGACGTGAGCGACCCCGCCGCGGTGTCGCGGCTCGCGAGCGCAGCGATCGAGCACTTCTGCCGCATCGACGTCTGGGTGAACAACGTGGGAATCGGCGCCCTCGGCCTGTTCTGGGACATCCCGATCGAAGACCACGCGCGGGTGGTCGACGTGAACCTGAAAGGGCTCGTCTACGGAGCGCACGCGGCCCTCACCCACTTCCGCGCCGTCGGCGACGGCGTGCTCGTCAATGTCGGGTCGGTCGACAGCGAGGTGCCGCTCGCCTACCAGGCGTCGTACGCCGCGACGAAGGCCGCGGTGCTGAGCCTGAGCCGCACACTGAACGAGGAGCTGCGCCTCGTCGGACAGCACGAGACGATCAGGGTGGGCACCATCATGCCCTGGGCCGTGGACACCCCGTGGTGGACCCACGCCGCGAACTACACCGGGCACGAGCCGCGCATGGCCGCCATGGACGACCCGTCGATCGTCGTCGACGCCATCGTCGCCGCCTGCACTGACCCGAAGGAGGCGCAGCCGGTCGGCCCGAAGGCCCGCGCCTCCGACATCTCCCACCATCTCTTCCCCGACCTCACCGAGCGTCTCTCCGCGAAGATCGCCGACGCCGAGGTCGGAAAGGCCGGTCCGCTGCCGCACACGACGGGATCGATCTACGCACCGACGCCCGACGGGACCACGGTGGACGGCGGCATCCGCGACCGCATGAAGCGCGAGGATGCGAAGCGATGACCCCCTCCGCCGTTCTGTTCGACATCGATGGAACGCTGATCGACTCCAACTTCCTCCACATCGAGGCGTGGGCGCACGCCTTCGCCCGACTGGGGCTCACCGTGCCCGCGTGGCGGATCCAACGCTCGATCGGAGCGGACTCCGACAAGCTGCTCGACGGTCTCATCGGCGAAGCGCCGGAGGACGTGAGGGCCCGTGCGAAAAGCCTGCACTCCGAGTACTACGAGCAGTCCACCCCGCGCCTGAACGTCTTCGACGGCGCACGCGAGCTGGTCGCCGCGATCGCCGCCCACGGCACCCGGGTCGTGCTGGCGACCTCCGCACCCCGGGACGAGCTCGACCGACTGCTCCCGGTGCTCGACATCGACGAGCAGATCCACGCCGTGACGAGCGGAGAGGACGTGGAGACCGCCAAACCGCGCCCGGACATCATCGAGGTGGCGCTCGAGCGGGCCGGGGTCGATGCGTCGCGCGCGTTCATGGTCGGGGACTCCGTCTGGGACATCGCGGCCGCCGATCGGGCGGGCGTGCGATGCATCGGCGTGCTCTCCGGCGGCACGGGCGCCGACGACCTGAGGAAGGCGGGCGCCGTCGCGGTGTACGACGACGTCGCCGCTCTGCTCGACGGGGTCGAGACGAGTCCGCTCGCCGAGCTCTGGGCCTAGTCCCTGCGGATGAAGACGACCCCGCGGTAGCCCTCCTCGCCCCAGGCGAGCATGCGATCGAGGTCGGTCAGGGCTACGGGAATCTCGTGGGCGTCCACCCAGGTCTCACCCCAGCTCGCGGCGATCCACGGATCCTCGATCACGACCACGCCGTCCGCGGCCGCGTGACCCAGCACCCAGTGCGGTACGGAGAAGCCGTACATCGGCTCGAGGTCGATCAGCATCAGTGCGAGCTCGCCGCCGCGGATGCGCGTGGCGATCTCGTGGACGCCCACCCGGTCGCGACGCACTCCCACGTCGGAGGCGAGTGCCTTCCGCAGCGACTGCTCCTGCAGCTCCGTGCGGAACGCGCGGTCGAACCGCTCCGTGTAGGACTCGAGCAGCACCGGGCCGTCGATGTCGAGGAACACTTCGACCGGCGACGATCCCTCGGCGTCGTCGAAGGACTCGCGCAGCGCCACGGCGAGGCCGATCGGCTCGCAGGTCGGGTAGTTGCTCGCGCGCCGCCAGAAGTCGACCTCCCGGTCGCGATCGCCCCCGTCGTCGACGAAGCCGCCCGACCCGCGCATCTCCGAGGCGAGCAGCGCGGTCACCGCGCCGCAGGTGAAGGTGCTGGTCTGCGCGTAATAGGGCGGTTCGTCGTGGTCGAGAGTGCGCAGCCAGCGGATGCGACCCGTCACGCCTTCCGTGCCGGTCGCGGAACGGTACGGCATCCGCATCGGGGCGAAGCCCAGGCGCTCGGGCAGCGGGCCGTCGCCGGCGTCCCGCCATTTCACCGCGACGTCGCCGCGCGCCCCGGCTTCGACGACCACCTCGCCGAGCAGGCGTTCGAGGGCCTGCTCGGCGCCGACCGCACCGGCCGCCTGCCAGACCCCGGCGATCGTGGTCGCCATCGTCGCGCGACGACGCGTCGCGAGCACCGCCGCGATCGGCCGTCCGTCGACGCGTTCCACGCGCACCGTCGACGGCTGCGGGCCGCGGGTCATTCCCCAGTGGGCGGCGAGCTCCGCGCCGAGTGCAGCGGCGAGCTCGTCGTCGACGATTACGGAGGTGGAGGAAGTCATACTCCGTGTCTAGCACGCCCGACGGAGGCGCCTCGCAGCCCGGCAAGTCTCGGGGGAGTAGTCGACGGCCACCGAAAGGACGGCTAAGGTAGGACAGCCTTACATAACCTGCCCGTCTACTTAAGGATCCCCTTGAGCTCTCTCCGCATCCTCGGTGTCGTCGCCGTTGCAGCCGTCGCCCTGTCCCTCTCCGCTTGCGCCCCCACCGCCGACGATGGTGAGACCGCCGCCAGCGACGGCGTCTTCCCCGTCACGATCGAGCACGTCTACGGCACCACGACGATCGAGTCGAAGCCGGAGCGTGTCGCTACGGTCGCCTGGGCGAACCACGAGGTGCCGCTCGCACTGGGCATCGTTCCGGTCGGCATGAGCAAGGCCACCTGGGGCGACGACGACGACAACGGCGTGCTGCCGTGGGTCGAGGACGCCCTCGAGGAGCTCGACGCCGAGACGCCCGTGCTGTTCGACGAGACCGACGGCATCGACTTCGAGGCTGTGGCGGATACCGCCCCCGACGTGATCCTCGCCTCCTACTCGGGCATCACCCAGGAGGAGTACGACACCCTCTCGAAGATCGCCCCCGTCGTCGCCTACCCCGACGTCGCCTGGGCGACGCCGCTCGACGAGATGATCCTGATGAACTCGAAGGCGCTCGGGCTCGAGTCGGAGGGCGAGCAGCTCGTCGCCGACCTGCAGTCCGACATCGACGGCGCCCTCGAGGCGCACTCCGAGCTCGATGGCAAGAAGGTTCTGTTCGCCTACATCGACGCGACCGACCTCAGCCAGATCGGCTTCTACACGACCCATGACACGCGCCCCGGCTTCCTCGCCGACAACGGTCTCCCCATGCCGGGAATCGTCGAGGAGGAGTCCGCCGGCACCGACGAGTTCTACGTCTCGGTCAGCTCCGAGGAGGCCGACCGCTTCGCCGACGTCGACGTGTTCGTGACCTACGGCGACCCTGACGGCGAGCTCATCGCACAGATGCAGGCCGACCCGCTCCTGTCGCAGATCCCCGCGATCGCCAACGGCTCCATCGTGATCCTCGAGGACGCCACGCCGCTGGCGGCATCCGCCAACCCGTCGCCGCTGTCCATCGGCTGGGGCGTGGACGAGTACTTCGGTCTCCTCGCCGCACCGCTCACCGCCGCCGGTTGAGTCAGACGCAGCCGGTCGTACTGTCGCCGGACGTCTCGCGCCAGCGACGTTCGACGGCGGTCCGGCTGGCCTGGCTCGCCGCGGGGCTCGGGGTCCTCACCCTGCTCTTCGTGCTGTCGGTCGCCTTCGGAACGCGGATCGTCTCCGTGTCCGACGTGGTCTCCGCGCTCGGCGGCAGCACGGACGGGATCGCCGAGGCCGCGGTCGTGAAACGCATACCGCGCACCGTGCTCGCACTCCTGGTGGGCGCGGCGCTCGCGCTCTCCGGAACCACGATGCAGGCGGTCACGCGGAACCCCCTCGCCGATCCCGGCATCCTCGGGGTATCCGGAGGGGCCGCCCTCGCCGTCGTGGCCGGGATCGCCTTCTTCGGGATGTCCGATCCCTTCCTCTACATCTGGGTCGCGATCGGCGGCGCCGCGGTCGCCGCCGTCTTCGTCTACACCGTCGGATCCCTCGGGCGCGATGGCGCGACACCACTCAAGCTCGCCCTGGCGGGCGCCGCGATCTCGGCGACCTTCAGCTCACTGGTCAGTGCGATCCTGCTGCCCCGCGTCGACATTCTGACGACCTTCCGGTTCTGGCAGATCGGGGGCGTGGGCGGGGCGACCTGGGAGCGGATCGGGCTCATCGTCCCGTTCCTCCTCGTCGGTGCGGCGATCTGCTTCCTCTCCGCCCGGGGCATGAACATGCTCGCACTCGGCGACGACCTGGCGGCCGGACTCGGCGAGAACGTGCTCCGTGCACGGCTGGTCGCCGCCGCCGGCGCCGTTTTGCTCTGCGGCGCGGCCACGGCGATCGCCGGCCCGATCGGCTTCGTCGGTCTCGTTGTGCCGCACCTCTGCCGTCTGCTCGTCGGCACCGACCTCCGCTGGCTCCTCCCGTTCTCGGCGGTCGTCGGCGCGGCGCTGCTCGTCGCCGCAGACGTGGTCGGCCGGGTCGTCGCACGCCCGCAGGAGATCGAGGTCGGGATCATCACCGCCTTCATCGGAGCGCCCTTCTTCATCTGGATCGTCCGCCGACAGAGAGTACGCGAGCTGTGAGCGCCGCCACGCTCATCGCCGGCCGCCGCTCGCGGATGCGGCGCCGCACTCTGCTCACCGGCGGCCTCGCCCTCGCGGTCCTCGCCGTCTTCGTCGTCAGCCTGATGGTGGGCAACACCTTCTACGGGTTCGACAAGGTGGTGCGGGTGCTGCTCGGCGAGACCGTGCCCGGCGCCTCCTTCACCGTCGGCGACCTCCGGCTCCCACGCGCCTCCCTCGCGCTCGTCAGCGGGCTCTGCTTCGGCATCGCGGGCGTCACCTTCCAGACGATGCTGCGCAATCCGCTCGCCTCACCCGACATCATCGGCATCAGCTCGGGGGCGAGCGCGGCGGCGGTGATCGGCATCGTCGTCTTCTCGCTGAGCGAGACGGCGGTCTCCTTCGTCGCCCTCGCGGCTGCCCTCGTGACCGCGGCATTGATCTACCTGCTCGCCAACCGCCGTGGCTTCGCCGGCATGCGCCTCATCCTGATCGGCATCGGCGTCGCGGCCATGCTCGACAGTCTCGTCTCCTACGTGCTCTCGCGGGCTGCATCGTGGGACCTGCAGATGGCGATGCAGTGGCTCACCGGCAGCGTCAACGGCGCCACCTGGGGTGGTGTCGCACCGGTCGCCATCGCGGCAGCGGTGCTGATCCCGGTGCTGCTGGTGAACGAGCGCTACCTCGACGTGCTCCGGCTCGGCGACGACTCGGCGTCCGCCCTCGGCGTGCGCGTGCAGAGCACCCGCGTGCTGCTGATCGTCAGCGCCGTGGCGCTGCTCGCCTTCGCCACTGCGGCGAGCGGTCCGATCGCCTTCGTCGCGTTCATGGCCGGACCGATCGCGGCACGCATCGTCGGACCCGGGGCGTCCCTCGCGCTGCCATCCGGTTTGATCGGTGCCCTGCTGGTGCTCGTCGCCGACCTCGTCGGGCAGTTCGCCTTCGACAACCGCTACCCGGTCGGGGTCATCACCGGTGTGCTCGGTGCGCCGTACCTCGTCTACCTGCTCATCCGATCGAACCGCTCAGGAGGCTCGATATGACCCACTCCCACCACCTGTCCGCCGAGGGGATCACTCTCGCCTACCGCGATCGCGCCGTCGTCGAGGCCCTCGACATCGACATCGCCCCGGGCAAGATCACGGTGATCGTGGGCGCGAACGGCTGCGGCAAGTCCACCCTGCTCCGTGCGCTGGCCCGGCTCATCGTGCCGAAGGAGGGTGAGGTGCTGCTCGACGGAACGTCGCTGCAGCGCCAGCACTCGAAGGAGATCGCCCGAACGCTGGGGCTGCTCCCGCAGCGTCCGGTCGCCCCGGAGGGCATCGCCGTCGCCGACCTGGTGGGACGCGGGCGCCACCCGCATCAGCGCATGCTCGCCCGGTGGAGCCCCCGCGACTACGACGCCGTCGCCGAGGCGCTGGCCGCCACCGGCGTCTCCGACCTGGCCGACCGCCCGGTCGACGAACTCTCCGGGGGTCAGCAGCAACGGGTCTGGATCGCGATGGCCCTCGCCCAGGAGACCGATATCCTGCTGCTCGACGAGCCGACGACGTTCCTCGACGTGGCCCACCAGGTCGAGGTGCTCGACCTGCTCACCGACCTCAACCGCGAGCGCGGCACGACGATCGTGATGGTGCTGCACGACCTCAACCTGGCGGCGCGCTACGCCGACGAGCTCGTCGCCATCCGTGACGGCCGGGTGCACGCTCTCGGCACCCCGGAGGAGGTCATCACCCAGACCCTGGTGCGCGAGGTCTTCGGGCTCGACAGCATGGTCATCGCCGACCCGCTGACGGGCAAGCCGCTCGTGGTGCCGAGCGGCCGGCACCACGTGCAGCAGCTCCGCTAGGACGGACGCGGACTACTCGGCGGGAACGCGCACGTTCAGCGCGCCCGGCTCGATCCACGTCTTGAAGGCCACGGCCTTGCCGAAGCCGTCGCCGTCGAGCTCGATCTCCTCCGCGCGGTTGAGGCGCAGCGAGAGCGTCTTCCCCGTCGTGTAGTGCAGAGCATCCACATCCTTCGTGGCCAGCTTGCTGCCGAGCCGGGTGCGGCGCAGCACGCCGTTCTCCCAGAACACCTTGGTGATGATCTGCACCCAGCCGAGCACACCGTCGGGCTTGAGGATCAGCACGTCGAAGACGCCGTCGTCGACGGCAGCATCGGGCATCAGCAGGATGTTCGCCGGCAGCGATCCGCAGTTGCCGACCATGATCGTGTGGGCGCGCACCGAGCGGATCTGCTGGTCGTCGAGCCGGTAGCGGAAGCGCAGCGAGTTGTTGTCGCGGATGACCGTTCCGATCGCCTTCACGTAGGCGAGCCAGCCCGCCTTGGCCTTGAGGTCGTCGTCGGTGTTCGCGATCATCTTCGCGTCGATGCCGAGTCCGGCCATCACCATGTAGACGTGCTCGTCGACGGTCTGGTCCTCGCGGCGGATGCGGATGCGCGCCAGGTCGATCGCCCTGTCGACACCGGCGAACGCCGTGTGGATGGAGTGGTCGAGATCGTTGAGGGTGAGCTTCAGGTTGCGGGCCAGCAGGTTGCCTGTTCCGGAGGGGAGCAGCGCGACGCCCACATCGCTGCCGCTCAGGGCCTCGGCCACGGCTCGCACGGTGCCGTCTCCGCCGGCCGCGATGACCAGGGTGACCCCGGCGGCGATCGCATCGCGCGTCTGTCCCTGACCCGGGTCATCCGCTGTCGTCTCGAACCACAGGGTCTGGGCCCAGCCCTCGGCAGCCTGCTCCTCGCGGGACACGGCGGCCCTGATGGCGTCGATGTCGACCTTGATCGGGTTGTAGACCACCGCGGCCTGGCGGTGTTCGGTGGCCGGGGCCCCGGTGGTGGCGATGGGCTGGTCGTCGATGGCGCTCACGGCGTCGTCCTTCGATTCTTCGCGAGCGGATGCCGCGACAACGGATACAAGGTCGAGCCCACGTTACAGACATCCGCAAGATGCGAAGACCCATTGCGCGGGTTGTGCTACTGCGTAGGGTGAATGCTCCGACCACCTCGAAGCGGAGCCGAAGAACCCATGCCCAAGTCCGTTACGCAATCCTCGCGCGTCAAGCGCGTGCCCCGCGACGCCTACGAGGCGGAGCTCAAACGCCTGCAGGTGGAGCTCGTGAACATGCAGCAGTGGATCACCGAGACCGGTGCCCGCGTGCTGGTCATCTTCGAGGGCCGCGACGCGGCGGGCAAGGGCGGCGCGATCAAGCGGATCATGCAGTACCTCAACCCGCGGGTCGCGCGCGTCGTCGCCCTGCCCAAGCCGGGGGAGCGCGAGAAGGGCCAGTGGTACTTCCAGCGCTATATCGAGCGGCTTCCCACCGCCGGCGAGATCGTGCTGATGGACCGTTCCTGGTACAACCGTGCGGGCGTCGAACGCGTGATGGAGTACAGCACACCGGAGCAGTACGAGCTGTTCCTGAACCAGGTTCCGATTCTCGAGCAGATGCTGATGGACGACGGGATCATTCTCATCAAGTACTGGTTCTCGGTGTCGGACGGCGAGCAGGAGGCACGGTTCCGCAAGAGGCAGCGCGACCCGATGCGGCGCTGGAAGCTCTCCGACGTCGACGTGCTCTCGCTCACGCGCTGGGAGGACTACTCGCGCGCCAAGGACGACATGTTCGCCCGCACGGACACGCCGGAGTCGCCGTGGTGGACGATCGAGAGCGACGACAAGCGCGCGTCGCGACTGAACACCATCAGCCACCTGCTGTCGCAGATCCCCTACGAGACGATCGAGCCGGAGCACGTGGAGATCCCGGATCGGCCCGACGCCAACAGATACGAGCGTCCGCCGCGCGAGCTCTCCCGCTACGTCCCCGACCGTGCCAAGGCCGTGCGCAAGGCGCACAAGCACTAGTTCACCCAACCGGCCCCAGCGGCCCCGCAAAGGAGACGACGATGCACGAACTGAAGATACTGAACGATGCGACCTCGGCGCTGGAGGGCGCAGACGCTCTGGATCCGCTCGTCGACCGGGTGAAGGGCGTCGTCCACACCGTGGTGCCCGACCCGGTGCGCGACGTTTTGCACGGTGTCCCGGTGGGCCACGCGGTGCACCCCGTGGCGGTGCTGCTCCCGATCGGCGCCTGGATCGGCAGCGCGATCCTCGACGTCGTGCCCGGAGCGGAGAAGGCGTCCCGCATCCTCGTCGCTGTGGGCATCGCGAGCGTACTGCCGTCGGTCGCCACCGGTCTGGCCGACTGGTCGCAGCTGCGCGCGGACCAGTCGCGCGTCGGCATCGTGCACGCACTGACGAACACGGTGGCCACGAGCCTGTACGCGGTGTCGTTCGTGCAGCGCAGCCGCGGACGTCAGCTCAGCGGCAGAGTGCTCGGACTCGCCGGGCTCGCCGTAGTGGGCGTGTCCGGTTACCTCGGCGGGCACCTGACCTACCGGATGGGCGCCTCCGTCGAGCCGGTCAGCGGGCCGCTGCAGACCTGACCTGCTCGACGAGCGCGGCCCACGACCCGGTGAGCGACGACTCCGGGAGCGTGGCCTTCCGCGTGCGCGGCGGCGCGCTCGCCTCGATGCGCCAGACGAAGCGGTCGTTCGAGCGGGAGGGCGGATAGCGGGTCGTCCACGGGCATGCGTCGATGAGGGCCGGCCAGTCCACCCCTGGATCGTCGCGGGAGCTCACGCGCCACTCGCGCTTCAGGCCGGCGAACCCGCCGGTGCGCACCACGAGGATCGTCCAGGTGACCGTCTTCTCGGATCGTGCGTCAGTCATCCGCTCCGCTCCTGTTCTGGGGGTGCCTGTTCTTGGTCTGTACTACGCGGCGGCCTCCGGATCGACACCGACACCGGTCCAGCCGGCGCGCACCGCATCCGTTTCCTGTGACGACTCACCGTAGCGCGCGGTGGCCGCTTCGATGGTTGCGGTTGCGAACTCGGCGAAGGTGGTCTTCTCGCCGAGCGGACCGGTGAGTGTGTCGTACCAGATCTGACCGGCGCGCTCCCAGGCGTTTCCGCCGAGCGCCTCGGCGACCAGGTAGAAGGCCCTGTTGGGGATTCCGGAGTTGAGGTGCACACCGCCGTTGTCGTCGTCGGTCTCGATGTAGTCGTCGAGGTGGGCGGGCTGCGGGTCCTTGCCGAGCACATCGTCGTCGTAGGCCGTGCCCGGGGCCTTCATCGAGCGCAGGGCGGTGCCCTCGACCTCGTCGGTGAACAGCCCCTCGCCGATGAGCCAGGAGGCCTCGGCCGAGGTCTGGTCGAGCGTGTACTGCTCGACGAGGGCGCCGAAGACGTCGGAGACCGACTCGTTGAGGGCTCCGGACTGCCCCTGGTACTCGAGGGCGGCGGTGTACTGCGTGACGCCGTGGGCGAGTTCGTGGCCGATCACCGAGACGGAGATGGTGAAGCGGCGGAAGATCTCGCCGTCGCCGTCGCCGAACACCATGCGCTCGCCGTCCCAGAAGGCGTTGTCGTAGTCCTCGCCGTAGTGCACGGTGGCGTCGAGGGGGAGGCCGGCCCCGTTGATCGAGTTGCGCTTGTACACCTCGGAGAAGAGGGCGAAGGTGGCGCCGAGTCCGTCGTACGCCTCGTCTGCCGCGGGATCGCCGGTGGGATCCTCGCCCTCGCTGCGCACCTCCATGCCGGGCAGCGTCTCGGCGTTGGCGGCATCCGAGATGGTGCGATTCGGTGCGTCTCCCACCTCGACCACCAGGTTGTTGCTCTCGTCGAGGCTGAAGAGCAGCCGCGCGGCGCGCATCGGGTCCGCCTGTTCGAGCGCCCGTCGGGCGGAGCGGGCGGCATGGGCGAACTTCTCGTCGTCGAGTTCGGCGATGCGGGCGAGGAGGTAGGGGGGAACGATTCCGTAGACCATGTCAGAACCCTAGACACGACCGCCGACACAACGCCATAGCCGGTCTGGAAACACAGAACGCCCCGGCCGATCGGCCGGGGCGTTCCGTGGTGCTGAGGGTGTCAGCCGACGCGGGTGGAGTCCTCGTCGATGGTGGCCTCGATGACTTCGGTGTTGCCGGTCCTCTCGGACGCGGCGGGGGTGCTCGATTTCACGGCGGGGGTGCCGTTCGGAGTGAAGGCCCGCGATGCCGCAGAGGGAACGAGAGGGGTGCTCTCCTGCTTGGGCTCCGGCTTGCTCTCCTCGGCGCGGAACGACGCGGCGGGGGTCGGCACCTGGACGGGCGCCGCGGGCTTCTCGACCGGGGTCGCGACGGTTGCCGGAGCGGACTGCTCCGCCTTCCACCGGCGCTGGCGCTCGATCAGGTCGGTGTCGTCGCTCGCAGCGTCGATGCGGAAGCGCTCGAGGTCGCCGGTGAACAGCTTGCGGGCGCGCGACGGGCGGTGGTGCCACTCGATCAGGCGGTCCCGGTACTCGGCGTAGCCCTGGTCGGCCTGCACGCTGAAGTTCGCTGAGTTGCGCTTGATCTCGGCGAGCTGGTACTCCGCCCAGGCGCTGGCCATGGCGGAACCGGACGCGGGGAGCAGGCGAACGCGGATGCTCGCGACGCTCGACTGCGCCTCGAAGTGCTCGCGGGTCGTGCCGGAGAGTCCGCTCCACTGCGACGCCTTCTCGCCGACGGCGATGAGGGCCTCGACAGCGGAGGCGCGGTTGGCGGTCTCCTGCCGGGTGAGGAGTCGCGCGATCGAGCCGCGGGCGACCACCGCCGCGACGATGCCCGCAACGACGATCGCGATGAAGGGAAGCACCATCGTCGTGACGACGCGGGTTCCCTCCGACGAGTTGAACCAGTCCAAGAAATCATTCCACCACTGCATGGGAGGAACCATACGCGCGGGCCCGCGAATCCCGGCTAAGCTGCCGCGTGTCGGCGAAACCCCCTCGAATCGCGGACCGCTCAGCTCGCACGGAAGCAGTCGAGCGCGTCGTCCATCGACCAGAACTCGCCGACCGACACGAAACGCTGCTGGCGCACGATCATCCGCTTGGCGCGGAACCGCGTGCCGCGGGCCTCGGCGTAGCGCTCGACGTAGCCGAGCACGTCGCCGTCGGCGCGGGTCACGCGCCACAGGGCATCGGTGCGCCCCGGCGACTCGCTCAACGACACGACCACGATTCCCCGGTGGAGGCGTGGAGCGATCGTGTCGCGTGAGCTGTCGTGCGCGGTGGTTGCGAATTCGAGAGTGGTCACGCTGTCTCCAGGGTTCAGCCGGCCGATGAAAAGTGCCGCCCGAGTGACGACATCATCACTGTAGAAGCGGCCACCGACATCCCGAGCCCTGGAGACACGCACTGTTAACGCAGCGCGGTGCCGTCCACGGCGAAGGGCTCGATCGCGGCGATCTCGTCCGCGGAGAGCGGAGCGGACTCCAGCGCGGCGAGGTTGTTCTCGAGCTGGGCGACGCTCGAGGCGCCGACGAGAGCGGAGGTGACCTGCGGGTGGCGCAGCACCCAGGTGAGGGCCATCTGCGCGAGGCTCTGGCCGCGCGCCTCGGCGATCTGGGTGAGTCCGCGCACACGCTCGAGGTAGGTGTCGCCGATGGCGCCGGGCTGCAGCCAGCGGCCCTCGCTCGCGCGGGAGCCGTCGGGCACGACGCCCTGGATGTAGCGGTCGGTGAGCAGACCCTGCGCCAGCGGCGAGAAGACGATGCTGCCGGCGCCGATCTCGTCGAGTACGGGGAACAGCCCGTCTTCGATGTGGCGGTCGAACATGTTGTAGCGCGGCTGGTGGATGGTGAGCGGGATGCCGTGCGCGGCGAGGGCCTTCTGCGCGGCGACCGTCTGCTCGGGGCTGTAGTTGGAGACGCCGACGTAGAGCGCACGGCCGGAGGTCACCGCGGTCGCGAGGGCGCCCATGGTCTCCTCGATCGGGGTCTCCGGGTCGAAGCGGTGGGAGTAGAAGATGTCGACGTAGTCGAGCCCGAGGCGGTTCAGGCTCGCATCGAGCGACGACAGCACGCTCTTGCGCGATCCCCACTCGCCGTAGGGGCCCTCCCACATCTCGTAGCCGGCCTTCGACGAGATGATCAGCTCGTCGCGGTAGGGCAGGAAGTCCTCCGCGAGGATGCGGCCGAAGTTGGATTCGGCCGAGCCGGCGGGCGGGCCGTAGTTGTTGGCGAGGTCGAAGTGGGTGACGCCGAGGTCGAAGGCGCGACGCAGGATGGCGCGCTGGTTCTCGAGCGGCTTGTCGTTGCCGAAATTGTTCCAGAGGCCCAGCGACACGGCCGGGATCTTCAGGCCGCTGCGGCCGACTCTCTTGTACTCGACGGACTCGTAACGTGCTTCATTGGCGTTGTAGGGCATGTCTCTCAGCCTACGGTCAGGAGAGGAATGGCGTGTGCAGGCTGCACGTTGCACCCTTCATGCACACATTCGTTCTCGCCGGCGGTTGCTTCTGGTGTCTCGACGCCGTCTACCGCACTCTCGACGGAGTCACCTCGGTGGTCTCCGGCTATACGGGCGGCGCCACCGTCTTCCCCTCCTACGAGTCGGTCTGCACCGGCACGACGGGCCACGCGGAGGCGGTCGCGGTGACCTTCGACCCGGAGGTCATCCCCGACGACGTCATCCTCGACGTGTTCTTCAGCCTCCACGACCCGCGGCAGCTCGACCGGCAGGGCGCTGACGTGGGATCGCAGTACCGCTCCGCCATGTTCTACCGCGACGACGCGCAGAAGGCCGTGTTCGAGGCCGCCCGAGACCGTGCCGCGGAGTACTGGGACGGCGGCATCGTGACCACGATCGACCCCCTCGGCGAGTACTACTCCGCCGAGGCCTACCACCAGGACTTCTTCGCGAAGAACCCGGGACAGGGCTACTGCATGGCAGTCGCCCTGCCCAAGGTCAACAAGATCCGCAAATCCTTCGCGCAGTACGTGCTCGCCTCCTAGAGCAGCGTTCGCGCCGCGGCCACGGCGGCGTTCTTGTTCCTGTGGTGCAGGATCAGCGCGGTCGAGCCGCCGATGAGGAGGAGCACCAGCGTGCCGCTCAGGACGAGGAGCCAGATCGGCATCTCGTTCTGCTCGACGGGAACCGCCTCGCCGACCCCGGCGTCGGGGAAGATGACCTCGGCCTCGAAGCTCTCGGTACGAGTACCGCTTGTCACGTCGATCCGCGCGAGCCAGGGGCCCGCCGCCACATCATCCGTGATCTCGATGGTGACGGGCTCGGTGTCGCCCGGCGCGATCGTGGTGCCGAGCGTCGCGGCGTATGGTCCGGCGTTGATCGATCCAGTCGTACTCGTCAGCGTGAGGGAGCCCGATGCGTCGATCGCGCGTCCGCCGGTGTTGTGCAGCTGGGCGCTGACCACGGCGGTGCCGTCGGCATTGCGCGACGCCGTGAGCGTGTCGACCACGAAGCTCGTCGGAGGCGGATTGTCGCCGCCGACCGAGACGTACATGCGGATGCCGACGCGGTTGATCGCCGCGATCGGACCGCTGTTGGTCGCGGCGGTCTCCACCCAGACCGCGGCATACTGCTCGCCCGGAGCCGCGTCGGCGGGTACGGTGACGGTGACGGTGTCCATGACTTTTCCGCCCGCCGGGATTGTGATCTGCCCCTCGGCGAGGGAGGTCCAGGACGAGAGGTCGTTCTGCAAGCCAGCGGCCCGGCCGACGAACCCGTCTGTGCTGATGTCGGCCGCGCCCGCATAGACCTGAACGGTCAAAGGAGCGCTCGTGCTGTTGGACACCTCGATGCGGCGCTCGATCGTCGTGCCGGGGTTGAGGTGGTCGACGATGTACTGCAGGGCGCGGGGGTCGTCGATGGCGTCTTCGGGCACGTCGACGAGGCGGATGCCGACGGAGCCAGCCGAGGACGTCTGAGTTTCGATCGGGGCCGCGTGAGCGGGCACTGTGTTGGCAATCGTGACAAGGGCGATCGTGGCCGTGGCGAACGCCGCGGCCACGATCGTTGTTGTGCGAAAGCCAAGGGTCGAGGTGCGTGGCCCCTGCTTTCTGGGGGTCATCGTTAGAGGACGGAGTGGATGACCGTGCTGCCGTATGAGCCAGCAAGCGCGTTAGTCGGAAGCATCACAGTAACGACTGGGGACCAGCTCGTGATGTTGACACCTGCGCCCGCACCGGTCAGTACCGTGGTCTGCGCCTCTGCAAGCGATGTGACCGGGACCTCCGTGGTGACAAAGTCGACGGTAGTAGCAACTGCACCCGTGACATACGAAGTTCCGGCAGCTGCGAGGTTGACAGCGGAGGGGCCGCTGAACGCCGCGACCGTCACAGACGAAGTCCAGTTCGCTGCAGCGGAGCCACGCTCGTCGGTGACGGTGATCTGATCGAGCTCAAATTCCACTGCCTGAGCGTCCAGCGAGGGCACAGCGGTCACGTCTGCGGGTCCTGTCGTCGGTGCGTTGATGGTGATTTCGCCGGCAACGTTCACCGTGATCGGCGTGGGATCGCTGTCGACGGCGCTGGCCGGCGCCGCGAAGGCGAGCGTTCCGACGACTGCGGTGATGAGTGCGATTGGGACGATGCTGCGATTGCGCATGATGTGCTCCTGTGTAGACGTGCGAGTAGTGGAGCGGACGAACCGCTCCGAATGACGTGCCAACCCCGCGTCCGAGCGCGACGAATAACGGCCGTGTCGACGTTGGCGGGGAACGGGGGCCAGGGGCCCGTGCAACCTCCCCGAAGTGGTTGCGCAATCGATCCGCCCGAATTGAACACGACTCATATCCCCGTGTTCATCTGCAGCCTATGCCACTTTCTGAAAAATACTCGGGGTACAATTTTTCCTCTAGGCAATGTCCCCCGGGTAGTCGACCCCAGCATCCGCCTGCAGATCGCGATGTGAACGATGGGGACATATAGCGCGGGTCGAATCCGAACGGGTTACATTTCCGCCATCCGGGGTGCGGGCGCTTGAGACTCACACCTCGCCGTCCTAGGGTCGGATTGTGCCGCGAAGACCGCGGCGTAGAAAAGGAGCTCAATGATGAGCGACGCAACAATCACCTCTCACACCTGGGTCGCCATCGGCCCGGCCGGAACAGTCGGCTGGATCACGACCGACGGGACCGGATACACCATCTCTCTCGTCGGCGAGTCCGAGAAGAAGGGCGTGTACCCGTCGCTGGATGTCGCCAAGAGCGCCCTCCACGCGAGCCTGGTGCCCGGGTCCGATTGGCCGGAGTTCAGCGAGCACTAGACGCGCTCCTCTCCTCACCCACCACGACGGCGCCGGAATTCTCCACCAATGGGGGATTCCGGCGCCGTTGCGTGCGTCCGGGCATCACAATCGTGCGCAGCGGATCCCGCGGCGGCTGTCCCGGCACGAGTGCCTCCGCGGGGTCCGTCCACCGACGGCAGTGAGAAACGAGGAGAGAAATGTCAGACATCATCACGGTCACCGGCGTGGTTGCGACCCCGCCGCGAGTGACAACGGTCGCGGGCGACCTGAAGATCACGTCGTTCCGACTGGCGTCGGGCCAGCGCCGATTCGACAAGGGTCGCAATCGCTGGGTGGATGCGGACACCAACTGGTACACGATCACCGCCTTCCGTCAGCTCGCAGTCAACGTCGGACACTCGGTGCTCAAGGGCGACCGCGTGGTCGCCACGGGGCGGCTCCGCATCAAGGAGTGGACCAACGAAGGACGAACCGGAACGACGATCGATCTCGAAGCGGATGCCGTGGGTCACGATCTCACCTGGGGCACCACCGCCTTCATCCGGGTTCCGAAGACACCCGCCGCGCCCGTGCAGGAGGCCGTCGAGTCGCCAGCCGAGAACGGTTTCGGCGCTCCGGCAGCCGATGCGTGGAGCGTGCCGCTGACTCCGGTCACCTTCGACGACGGCGACGGAGCGGGAATCGGCGGCTACGGCGAGGGTGCGAGCGACGACCGCGACGACGTCGACGACGTCGACGAGGGTGTCGAGGAGGACGACGACTCGACGCCACTCCACCCGGCATTCATCACGGCGGACACGACACCGTTCTGAGGCCGGCGCGAGGTCGGCTCGAGCGGGGCGCGCAGCCGATGCTCCATCTCGTCATCGTAGAATCCACTGAGAACGGCCGGCGCGTGTGCTGGCCGCCGAAGGGACACCTCCGATGGGCTGGAATCAGACGGGTCGCGCGCGCGCGGGCTGGATCGCCGCGGGCACAACAGTGCTCGCCGTCCTCGTGCTCGCCGGGTGCACACCCGACAGCGGAGAGGTGGTGCCCGATCCGGTCGCCTCCGCGACTCCGACTCCGACAGACACCACGCTGCCGGACCCCGTGCTCGACCCGGCGGGGGACGCCACCGCGAACCTCGCGTACTTCGACTTCGTGAACCGCAAGCTGCAGGAGACATCGCCGACGCCCACCGGGCAGCAGACCGTCGAGAACCTCGTCGCCGCGGGATTCGCGAAGGCCGACATGGAGATCACCCCCGACGCCACGCTCGACGGCGACGCCGCGGAGTCGATCCAGTTCTCCGTGCGCATCAACAACAGCTGCCTGATCGGCCAGACCGGGGGTGCCGGCTACAACGCGCTCGCTGCGCCCGTTCTCGGCACCGGCAAGTGCCTGATCGGCAAGACGCGCGTCATCGATTTCTAGAGCCTCCATCAGCGCCGGCCTGCCCGGCGGACGGCGAGGACGGGGCGGCGGCCGCACGCCCTACGTAGAATGGCTGCATGGCCGAATTTATTTATACGATGGTGCGCGCCCGCAAAGCGGTCGGCGACAAGCTGATCCTCGACGACGTGACCATGTCATTCTTCCCCGGTGCCAAGATCGGCATCGTCGGCCCTAACGGAGCCGGCAAGTCGACGATCCTCAAGATCATGGCCGGGCTCGACACCCCCAGCAACGGCGAGGCGCGGCTGAGCCCTGGATTCACCGTGGGCATCCTGATGCAGGAGCCCGAGCTCGATGAGACCAAGACGGTTCTCGAGAACGTCCAGGAGGGCGTCGGCGAGATCAAGGCCAAGGTCGACCGTCACGCGGCGATCGGCCTCGAGATGGCAGAGCCCGACGCCGACTTCGACGCGCTGCTCGCCGAGATGGGCACCCTGCAGGAGGACATCGACGCGGCCGACGCCTGGGACCTCGACTCCCAGCTCGAGCAGGCGATGAGTGCACTGCGCACGCCGCCGGGCGACTACCCGGTGCACAGCCTGTCCGGTGGTGAGAAGCGCCGCGTCGCCCTCACGAAGCTGCTGCTGCAGAAGCCCGACCTGCTGCTGCTCGACGAGCCCACCAACCACCTCGATGCCGAGAGCGTGCTCTGGCTCGAGCAGCACCTCGCCAAGTACCCCGGCGCCGTGCTCGCCGTGACTCACGACCGGTACTTCCTCGACCACGTGGCCGAGTGGATCGCCGAGGTCGACCGCGGAAAGCTCTACCCCTACGAGGGCAACTACTCGACCTACCTCGAGAAGAAGCAGGAGCGCCTCACGGTGCAGGGCAAGAAGGACGCGAAGCTCGCCAAGCGTCTCTCGAGCGAACTCGAGTGGGTGCGCAGCAACGCCAAGGGCCGCCAGGTGAAGTCGAAGGCTCGTCTGGCCCGCTACGAGGAGATGGCCAACGAGGCGGAGAAGACGAGAAAGCTCGACTTCGAGGAGCTGGTCATCCCGATCGGACCGCGCCTCGGCGCCCAGGTGATCGACGCGAAGAACCTCAAGAAGAGCTTCGACGACCGGGTGCTCATCGACGGCCTCAGCTTCACACTTCCCCGCAACGGCATCGTCGGCGTCATCGGCCCGAACGGTGTCGGTAAGACCACGCTGTTCAAGACAATTGTCGGCCTCGAGCCGCTCGACTCCGGCGACCTCCGGGTCGGCGACACGGTCGACATCTCGTACGTCGATCAGAACCGCGGCGGCATCGACCCGAACAAGACCCTCTGGGAGGTCGTCTCCGACGGCCAGGACTACATCCAGGTGGGCAAGACCGAGATCCCGTCGCGCGGCTACGTCTCGCAGTTCGGCTTCAAGGGTCCCGACCAGCAGAAGAAGGCCGGCGTGCTCTCCGGTGGAGAGCGCAACCGACTCAACCTGGCGCTGACGCTCAAGCAGGGCGGAAACCTCCTGCTGCTCGACGAGCCCACCAACGACCTCGACGTCGAGACCCTCGGATCGCTCGAGAACGCCCTTCTCGAGTTCCCCGGCTGCGCCGTGGTCATCACTCACGATCGGTGGTTCCTCGACCGCATCGCGACCCACATCCTGGCCTACGAGGGAACCGACGAGAACCCGTCGAACTGGTACTGGTTCGAGGGCAACTTCGAGTCGTACGAGCAGAACAAGATCGAGCGCCTCGGCGCCGATGCTGCGAAGCCGGGCCGTTCCACGTACCGCAAGCTCACGCGCGACTGATGACGCGTCTGCACGTCCAGATCCCGCTGCGCTGGTCGGACTTCGACGCCTACGCCCACGTCAACAACGCCGAGATGCTGCGCCTCCTCGAGGAGGCGCGCATCCAGGCGTTCTGGCGACCGGACGAGGGCAGTGCGCCCGGCGCGGACACCGCGATCCTCGACGCGCGACCGGGGGCCGAGATGATCGGCCTCATCGCGCGCCAGGAAATCGAGTACCTCGCGCCGATCCCGTACATGAGGGCACCGATCGACATCGAGATGTGGATCGGGCGTATGGGAGGCGCGAGCCTCGAGATCTGCTACGAGTTGTTCTCCCCGGTCGGGGTGAGCCCGCGCATCCTCTACACGAAGGCGGCGACCACTCTCGTGATGGTGACCGCGGCGACGGGCCGTCCGCAGCGCATCACCGACGACCTGCGCACCGCGTGGGCTCCCTACGTCGAGGAGCCGGTGACGTTCACCAAGCGCGGCTGAGCCAAGCGTGGCTGAGCCCGCGCACACGAAAGCCCGCAGGCTCGTGCCTGCGGGCTTTCCTGCGTCATGCGGCGGCACTCAGCCCTGGCGGGCCTTCATGCGCGGGTTGGTGCTGTTGATCACGAACGTGCGTCCGCGACGGCGCACCACCTGCGATCCGGGTGCCTTCTTGAGCGACTTGAGCGAGTTACGAACGTGCATGGCCCACCAGCTTTCTTGTTGATTATCGTTGTCAACAGCGGATGCGCCCGGGCTATTCCCGCCCCCGGTCAGCGCGTCGGAACCCGCACCATCCCCTCCTGGGCCACGCTCGCCAGGAGCACTCCGGCGCGCGAGTAGATGCGGCCGAGCGAGAGGCCACGGCCGCCGCCGGCGCTGGGGGACTCCTGAACGTAGAGCATCCACTCGTCGACGCGGCCGAAGCGGTGAAACCACATGGCGTGGTCGAGGCTGGCCGCCTTGAGTCCCGGGAGCGCCCAGGGCACACCGTGGCCGCGCATGATCGGCTCGAGGATCGAGTAGTCGCTGGCATAGGCGAGGGCGGCGCGGTGCAGGTTCTCGTCGTCGGGGAGTGGGGCGAGCGACTTCATCCAGACGGCCTGGTGCGGGACGCGCTCGCCCTGAACGGAGAAGTAGATGGGCGAGGGGACGTGCCGCATGTCGAAGGCGCGCCCGGTCGCCCAGTTGGTGGCCACGGGGTGGTCGAGACCGGCCAGCGTCTCGGCGGCGCTCGGCAGCGATTCGGGCTGGGGAAGATCGACCGGCATGTCCACCTGGTGCTCGAGGCCATCATCCGCTGTCTGGAAGGAGGCGATCATCGAGAGGATCGGCTGCCCGCCCTGGTAGGCCTGGGTTCGCCGGGTCGAGAAGGAGCGGCCGTCGTGGATGCGGTCGACGGAGAAGGTGATCGGCTGGTTCACATCGCCGGGTCGGAGGAAGTAGCCGTGCATCGAGTGCACCAAGCGGTCCTCCCCGATGGTGCGCATGGCGGCGATCAGTGACTGCGCGAGCACCTGCCCGCCGAAAACGCGCCCGAGGGGCTGCCACTGGCTGATGCCGGTGAAAATGTCCTCGCTGGTGCGGGCGCCGGTGTCTGCAAGGTCGAGTGCGGCGATCAGTCCGCTCACGGGGTCCGTCATGCCCTGTAGTTTAGAACCACCGATGAGCACCTCATTCACACTTCAGGATTCCCACGCCCTCGACGACCTCACCACGTACCTGAGTCGTGCGGGCCGCGTCGAGGACGGCTCAGTGCGCCTGATCGCGGGCGGAGGCGTGCTCGCGGTCTACGTGGCCGTCTTCTACCCCTCCGGCCTGCTCGACGAGAGTCCGACTGTTCTCGGCCTGCGCACCTTCGCCCTGCCGGGCACCGAGGCCTTCGACGCGGTCGTGCCGGTCGGGTCCCTCCTTCAGCGCCTCCAGAATCTCAAGAAGGATCTCGCCGATCCCGGAGCACCGGTCACGGCGACCCTGCCGATGCAGGTGCACACGGTCTCGTGGGCGGCGATCTCTCCGCCGCGCGGCGGCTGGACCCCCCTCGATCCGACGACGAGCGGCGTGCTCGACCAGATCGCGCGCGCCGGCATCGACGAGGTTGCCACCGCCATCCCGACGGGAACGGGGGAGCAGATCGTGCACCGCGTGCGCTCCGAGGTATGGGGGCGACCCATCCCCGGACTGGAGCACGTACCGGCGGGCGCCGGATTCGCGGCGCTCAGCCTCGGATTCCTCGGCGACGACGCCGACGTGAAGATCTTCGAGACCGGCCCGTGGACCCGCCTGACCACCCGCCGTGGGCACGTGCTGGCCAAGCGCCGCGCCTGGTCGCTCGCCCGCTAGGCGTCCTCCCTCGGAGTGCGAAGCCCTCAGCGGGCGAAGCCCTCGATGCGCGCCGCCCAGCCGCGCGCCGCGGTGACGAAGCTGCGGTCGACGCTCTGCGAGGAGCCGCCCACGGCCAGCTCGAGCTGGAGTCCCCGCTGCAGGCCGATGATCTCGGATGCGATGGCCGATGCAGCTTCGCCCGGAACGTGATGCCCGAGCAGATAGTGGCGGTACGCCTGCACCCACTCGGAGTTGAGCCCGTCGAGGAAGGCGACGTAGCGCGAGGTGTCGTGGATCGCGACGGCGACCACCTGGAGGAACAGCCGGATCAACGGCAGTTGCGAGGGCGCGGAGATGAGTTTCCAGACCCGCACCAGTTCCGCCTCGACCGGCCCGGTGCCGTGCGGCCCGAGCAGGGTGGCGTCGCGCACGGACGCTGTGCGGGCGGCCTCCTCGAGGGCGTCCGTGATCAGCTCCTGCTTCGACGCGAAGTAGTAGAGCAGCACCCGGTGGCTGGTGCCGATCGCCTCGCCCAGCGTACGCAGACGCAGGTCGAGTACCCCATGCTCGAGCAGATAGTCTGCTGTCAAACCGAGCAGGCGCATCCGCTCGATCTCTCGTTCTTGACTCATGCTCACCCCTGAGTCGATACTACCTGCAGCCCGCACGCCTCCCCGCCCACGACCGGCCGGAACCGTACCGAATGGTACGCTGACCCGATTGCCCACTCGTAGAAAAGACGTACCGTGCGTATTCCGCTCCTGATCGACACCGACACCGCAGCGGACGACTGCTTCGCCCTCCTCGTGGGCCTCCTCGACCCGCGCGCCGACCTGAAGGCCATCACGATGGTGGCGGGCAACGTCGGTTTCGACCAGCAGGTCGACAACGCCTTCCTCACTGTCGGCCTCGCCGGCCGGCTCGGTCAGGTGCCCGTGCACCTCGGTGCCCGCGACCCGCTCGAGCGCGAGTGGCTCAGCGCGAGCGACGTACACGGAGACGGCGTCGGGGGACTCGTGCGCGGCGATGACGGGCACGCGCCCGATGCGGAGCACGCCGTCGACGCGCTCGTGCGTCTCGCCCGCGAGCACAAGGGTGAACTGCGCATCGTCGCGATCGGTCCGCTCACCAACATCGCCCTCGCGATCCGCAAGGACCCCGAGTTCGCGAGCAACCTCGGCGCCCTCTACGTGATGGGCGGATCGATCAACGCGCGCGGCAACATCACGCCGGCCGCCGAGTACAACATCTACGTCGACCCCGAGGCCGCGGACATCGTCTTCTCCGCGGGTATCGCCGACGTCGTGGTGATCAGCTGGGACCCGCTCACCATCACCGACGCCGTGTTCGACCAGACGCGCATCGACCGCATCGCCGCGCTCGACACCCCGCTGTCGCGCTTCTTCGTGCGCGCGAACCAGGCCACCTTCGACTTCGACCTCGCGGCAGGCATCGGGGGATCCTCGCACTGCGACTCGCTCACCGCCCTGCTCGCGCTCGACCGCAGTTACGCGACCGAGGAGAGCCGGTACCGGCTCGACGTGGAGACCGAGGGAACCCTTACCCGCGGAGCCACCGTCTTCGACTGGCACTCCGATGAGAACAACGTGACCGCCATCGAGAAAGCGGATGGCGAGCGCTTCTTCGACTACATGCTCGCGCTGCTCGCCACCACCCCGGTGGAGTAGCCCCTCAGCTCAGCAGGGACTGCCAATCGGCGGGCACCCGTTCGGCCGGACCGGGAGTGGTCTGGTCGAGCGGGTGCGAGGTCGGCTCCGCGAGGGCCGGGCCGTCGAGCATCTCCCCGGAGCGGAAATCGTAGAACCAGTCCTCGCCGGGCTCGAAGCTCTGCATGTAGGGGTGACCGGTCGAGGCGAAGTGCGCGGTGCCGTGCTTGTTCAGCGAGCTGTCGCAGCAGCCCACGTGCCCGCACTCCGCACAGCGGCGCAGGTGGATCCACCAGCTGCCCAGCTCGTCGCACTCGACGCACCCCGTGCCGCTCGGAGGTGCAGTGACGTCTATTCCCTGTTCGCTCATCCCCTCACCCTAGGCGCGGCTCAGTAGCCTGTCTGCGACAGTTCGTCGAGAATCGGGCCGATCGACAGCGCCGCGAAGATCGCGCTCACGATGAAGGTGGCGACCCAGAGCGCCAGGAACAGGAACATCGGGGCCAGTCCCGATCCGGTGCGGCGGCGCACGATCACCGAGCGGCCGATGATGTACACCGGCACGTTGATGAGCGCGAAGAAGATCCAGGCCCAGTGGAAGGGCTTCGGAACGCCCGCGCGCACGAGTGCCCGGTGGTCGAGCACGCCGAACAGGATCGAGAGCGCGGCGACCAGGAACGACACGCCGAAGGAGACGGCGTCCGCGCCCGTGAAGAGCGGCGCATCGGCCGAGAGGGCGGTATCGATCTGGTCGTCGATCGTGAGCCACGAGATCACGGTGGAGACCAGGCTCACGACGGGGAGCGCCGCGAGTGCCCAGATGAACGGCGTGCCGGCGCGGGTGCCCGCGGGAGCGGTGAGCTTCTGTGCCATCACGTTGTACGGGTCGGCGGGGCTGTAGGGCTGGGCCGCGTATGGCGTCGCGGCAGGGGCCGCACCGTAGGTCGGCGACGTCTGCCCGTACGCCGGGGCTCCCGCGCCGTAGGCCGGGGCGCTGGGCTGTTCGGGCTGGACGGCGGGTTCGGCGAAGTGCTCTGTCCACCGCGAACCGTCCCACCACTGGATCCGCCCCTGGCCCGCGGGGTCCGGGTACCAGCCGGCTATGGGTGTCGGTGTGTCGGTCATGGCTCTCCCTCAATCGTTTGGACCAGACTAGGCGACGCGCGCGGTGGGCCGCGGGAGCGGCATCCGCTCACCCCCGTGCGACGGCCCGGCCCGCCTGGCGTCCACTGAAGATGCAGCCGCCGAGGAAGGTCCCCTCGAGCGAGCGGTAGCCGTGCATGCCGCCGCCCCCGAATCCGCTGGCCTCGCCGGCGGCGAACAGCCCCGGGATGCCCTCGCCGCTGCCCCCGCGCACGGCCTGACCGTCGAGGTTCGTCTCGATTCCCCCGAGCGTCTTGCGGGTCACGATGTGCAGTTTCACCGCGATGAGCGGGCCGGCCTTCGGATCCTGCAGCTTGTGCGGCCTCGCCACGCGGATCAGCCTGTCGCCGCGGTACCGGCGGGCCTGGCGCAGGTCGTTGATCTGGGCGTCCTTCGAGAAGGCGTTGTCGAGCTGGCGGTCGCGGTACTCCACCTCCTGCCGGGCCCGGGCGATGTCGATCAGCCCGTCGTCGATCGACGCGAGCAGCTCGTCGAGGGTGTCGGCGACGAAGAAGTCGACGCCCTTCTCCTTGAACGCCTCGACCGGGCCGGTGGCGCCTCTGCCGAGACGCTGCCGGGCGAGCTCCCGCACGCTCTTGCCGGTGAGGTCGGGGTTCTGCTCGCTGCCCGAGAGCGCGAACTCCTTCTCGATGATCGCCTGGGTGAGGATGAACCAGGAGTGGTCGTGGCCGGCCGTGCGCAGGTGACGCAGGGTGCCCAGCGAGTCGAATCCCGGGAACAGCGGCACGGGCAGCCGCTTGCCCGTGGCGTCGAGCCAGAGGCTCGAGGGACCGGGGAGGATGCGGATGCCGTGGTCGGCCCAGACCGGATCGAAGTTCGTGATCCCCTCCACGTAGTGCCACATCCGGTCGCCGTTGATCAGGTGCGCGCCCGCCTCGTCGGCGATGGCCAGCATTCGGCCGTCGACGTGCGCGGGAACTCCGCTGAGCATGTGGCGCGGAGCCTCGCCCATGTCGCTCGGCCAGAGCTGCCGCACGAGGTCGTGGTTGCCGCCGATGCCGCCGCTGGTGACGATCGTGGCCGCCGCGTACTCCTCGAAGTCGCCCGTCGCCTCGCGAGAGCTCGCCACCCCGCGGGCGGCGTCGTCGGGGGCGAGCACGGTGCCGCGCGCACCGACGACGGCGCCGTTCGTGACGATGAGCCCGTCGACCCGGTGCCGGAACCGCAGCGTGACCAGGCCGCGGTCGACGCCCTCGCGCACGGCCCGCAGGAAGGGGGCGAGCACGCCGGGGCCGGTGCCCCAGGTGATGTGGAACCGCGGTACGGAGTTGCCGTGGCCGTTCGCGGTGTAGCCGCCCCGCTCGGCCCAGCCCACCACCGGGAAGAAGCCCACCCCGCGCTCGCGCAGCCAGGCCCGCTTCTCGCCCGCGGCGAACTGCAGGTAGGCCTCGGCCCACTGCCGGGGCCAGTGGTCGTTCTCCCGGTCGAAGCCGGCGGATCCGAACCAGTCCTGCCGGGCGAGTTCGAGCGAGTCCCGCACGCCCATGCGCCGCTGCTCCGGCGAGTCGATGAGGAACAGGCCGCCGAACGACCACCAGGCCTGTCCGCCGAAGCTCGCCTCCGGCTCCTGCTCGAGCACGGTGACCCGCTTGCCGGCGGCGACGAGCTCCGCGGTGGCGACGAGGCCGGCCAGCCCCGCGCCGATGACGATCGCGTGGGATTCGGGCATCCATGACTCCTTCGTCTGGTTCGCAATTCAGGCAGTACCGCCGTCGGCGCCTCGGGAACGGGGTGCCGTGTGGCCTGTGCGACGATTCTGCCTGAGTTGCGAGGGGACGGGCGGTGATTGCCTAGTAGGTGTCGAAGATTCTTTGGATCTGCTCGGGATCGCGGGTGACCGTGAGGGCGAGGCAGGCGAGAATGCGGGCGCGCTGCGGGTTCTGGTCGTCGACGGAGATCCAGCCGTCGACCTGGTCGCCGCTCGCCCCGACCGCGGTGACGTGGCCCGCTCCCGTGCGGGTGGCGCGCACGATCACCGCTCCGGCCAGGCGCGCCGCCTCGAGAGGCGCGACGATGCGTTCGGCGACGGTTCCGTTGCCGAAGCCGGCGTGCACGATCACGTCGTAGCCGGCGGACTCGATCAGCCGCGCGACGGTGTCGTCGAGCCCGGAGTGGGCGTAGACGATCCCCGCGCGGGGGAGCGTGTCGATCGAGGCGAGCCCGAACTCGGTCTCGGTGGTGTGCGGGCGCGCGACGGCCCGGTAGTAGAGCGGACGACCGCCCACCACGACGCCCAGGGGACCGTAGGGCGACGAGAACGACGCCACGCTCAGGCTGGTGGTCTTCGTGACGTCGCGCGCCGTGTGGATCTCGTCGTTGAGCACCACGAGCACACCGCGCCCGGTCGATGCGGGAGCGGATGCGGCGGCGACGGCCGCGTAGAAATTCAGCGGGCCGTCCGCGCTGAGAGCACTGGCGGGGCGCATCGAGCCGACGAGCACCACCGGTTTCGACGATGCGAGCACCAGGTGCAGGAAGTAGGCGGTCTCCTCGAGGGTGTCGGTGCCGTGGGTGACGACCACGCCGTCGACCTCGGGGTCGTCGAGCAGCGCTGCCACGCGCCGCGCGATCGCGAGCATCAGATCGTCGGTGAGGTTCGAGGAGTCGATGTTGGCGAACTGCTCGCCCGAGAGCCGGGCGAGACCCGCTGTCTGCGGAACGGCGGCCAGCAGCTCGGCGACGCCGGCCGTCCCCGCGCGGTATCCCGTCGCATCCGTTGCGGAATCGGCGGAGCCGGCGATGGTTCCGCCGGTCGCGACGACGACGACGTGGGGGAGTGCTTCGAGAGCCATCCGACTATTGTGCCCCGACGATCTCGTTCGCGTTGTCGGCGATCCAGTCCATCAGTGGCAGCAGGCGCTGCGCCAGCGCGTGACCGCGGTCGGTGAGGCTGTAGTCCACGCGCGGCGGGATCGTCGCCTGCGCCTCGCGGTGTACGAAGCCGTCGGCCTCGAGGGTGCGCAGGGTCGAGGCGAGCATCTTCTCGCTGATCCCCTCGATCGTGCGGCGCAGTTCGCCCCAGCGCAGCGTCTCCTGCGAGAGCGCGACGAGCACGAGAACACCCCACTTGCTGGTCACGTGGTCGAGCACCGTGCGGGTGGGGCAGTTGGCCGGGAGCACCCCCGCGGTGAAGCCGTGGAGGTTGAGAGCGGATGCGGCACTAACGTTCATGTAGGTAGCTTACTTATAAGTGGGTACCTTCTTTCGGGAAGTATCGCGGCGCGTGCCCGGTTCTCCCCGGTACAGACCCACGAAAGGACTCCCATGTCTCTCATCATCACCGGCGCCACCGGACACCTCGGGCGCCTCGTCGTCGAATCGCTCCTCGCCCGCGGAACGGCCGCCTCCGACATCGTCGCCACCGGCCGCGACACCGCGAAGCTCGCCGACCTCGCCGAGCGCGGGGTGCGCGTGGCCGAGCTCGACTACGCGAAGCCGGAGACCGCGGCGGACGTCGTCGCCCCCGGCGACACCCTGCTCCTCGTGTCCGGCAGCGAGCCGGGCAACCGCGCCGAGCAGCACGCGACCGTGATCGAGGCGGCGAAGGCCGCGGGTGTCGCCCGCATCGTCTACACCAGCGCTCCGAAGGCGACCACCTCCGCCCTGATCCTCGCGCCCGACCACAAGGCGACCGAGGAGACGCTCGTCGCCTCCGGTGTCCCCTTCACGATCCTGCGCAACGGCTGGTACACCGAGAACTACGCGGGCGAGGTGGAGAAGGGCCGCGAGAACGGTGCCATCGTCGCCAGCGTGGGCGACGGACGCGTCGCGAGCGCGAGCCGCTCGGACTACGCGGAGGCCGCCGCGGTCGTGCTCACGGCCGAGGGCCAGGAGGGCAAGGTCTACGAGCTCTCGGGCGACGTGGCCTGGGACTTCGACGACCTGGCCGCGGCCATCGGCGACATTGTGGGACGCGAGGTCGTCTACACGCGCCTGAGCCCCGAGGAGCACGCGGAGATGCTGACGTCGTTCGGCCTGGACGCCGGCACCGTCGGCTTCGTCGTAGCGCTGGACGGGAACATCCGTGACGGCCTGCTCTCCGAGACGTCCGGCGACCTGGCACGCCTCATCGGCCGTGCCACCACGCCGCTGGCCGAGGGACTGGCCGCGGCCTAGCGCGAACCGCAGAGCGCTGCCGCTGGTCGAGCACGACCGGCGGCAGCGCCGCCTAGTTCCAGCTCCAGCTGTCGACCGCGGTCTGGATGAGCTCCTCGCCGTCGTCGTACGGCGTCACGAAGGTGACGAGGAAGAACTGCGCGGGCTCACCGTTCACCTGGTACTCCGACGGCGCCTTCACGATGATCAGCGCCTTGGTCTGCGTGAGCTCCTGGTCGCTGGTGACCCGGGTCAGGTTGCCCTCCGCGCCGTCGACTGTCACCGGCTCACGCAGGGAGATCACCTCGCCGAAGGCCGGGATGTAGTCGGTGCTCATCCACTCGACCATTCCGTCGACGCTGCCGTCCGGCGAGTGCTCGTCGGAGGTCGCGGCGCGGATCGGCTCCACGTTGACGCTGCCCCAGACGGCGCCGACGCCCGTGTTCGTGACCGTGCCGTCGTCCTCCACCTCGCCCCAGAGCTCCAGCGTGGTGGTGCAGTTCTCCACCGCCTCGTCGCCGATGTTGTTGATGAAGCCGGCCGGGCCGTCGAAGGAGTAGCAGGGGGTGTCCACGGTCTGCGTGTCGAAGTCGCCGGACGAGTCGTCGGGCGCGCCGTACTGCTCCTCGACGGCCTCGTTGAGACCGCGCTCGAAACCGTCGGCGATCGAGCCCCAGGGCACGAGCAGGACGACCAGGATCACCGCGACGTTGGCGACGAAGGCGATGGCGGAGAGGATCAGCCCGGTGATGCCGAGTCCGCGTCCGGGACGCCGCAGCGCGAGGATCCCGAGAACGATCCCGACGAGGGCGAGCACCAGCCCCAGGAAGGGCACCAGACCCAGAAGGAACGCCAGGATCCCGACGACCAGCGCTCCGACTGCGACGCCGGCGGCCTTCGGATTCTGCGGGGGTGGCGGGCCCGGCTGGTACTGCTGCTGGGGAAAAGGGCTCTGGTAGGTCATCGTGCTCCGTCGGTCGACGTGGTCGGTGGGCTATTCGTCGAAGGTGTTGACCATGGCGTGCGCCGCGCGCTCGAGGTAGGCCCAGAGCGTCGCGTCGTGCAGCGGGGAGAGCTCGAGCGAGTCCACGGCCGCGCGCATGTGCAGCAGCCAGCGGTCCCGAGCATCCGGATTGACCGTGAACGGCACGTGCCGCTGCCGGAGCCGCGGGTGCCCGCGCTCCTCGGAGTACGTTCCCGGTCCGCCCCAGTACTGCTCGAGGAACCCCGTGAGACGCTGGATCGCGCCCTCGAGATCGGACTCCGGGTACATCGGCAGCAGGACGGGGTCGGTCTCGATGCCCGCGTAGAACCGGCGGACCAGCTTCTCGAAGGTGGGACGCCCGCCCACCTGCTCCCAGAAGTTGCCCTGCACCGATTCGCCGCTCTGGCTCAGTCGCAGGGTGACGGGGTTCGGCTCGCTCATGGTGTCGTCTCCGGTGGGTCGGTCTTCTCGAGACGCGGGGGAGTCGCCGGCTGCTGGTCCGGGGTGAACCCGCGCGGATCATCCGCTGGAGGCTTCTTCGAGCCGCGCTTGCGCGTTGGGCGCATCGCGGCGGGCTGGGTGACGATCTCGCGTGTGCGCGGAGGACGCGCGCCCTTGACGCTGGTGGCACCCTCGAAGCCGCTGAGCATGATGGAACTGAGCGACGGCATTCTCACGTCCATGTCGTCGAGCGCGCGCTTGAGACGGCTGCGCAGTTCGCGGGCGACGTCGTCTTTCGCGGCGTCGCGCGTCTTCACAACGATGCGGATGACGATCGCCTCGGCCGTGATCGACTCGATTCCCCAGATCTCTGGCTTGTCGAGCATTCGGGTGCGCCACTTCGCCTCGTTGGTGAGCGTGGTGGCGGTCTCGAGCATCTTGGCCTGCACGGCGTCGATGTCGGCGTCGTACGGCACCGCCAGGTCGATGATGACCCGCGCCCAGCCCTGCGAGAGGTTGCCGACGCGCAGGATCTCGCCGTTGCGCACGAACCACAGGGTGCCGTTGACGTCGCGGATCTTGGTGATGCGGATTCCCACGTCTTCCACGACGCCGGTCGCCGGGCCCAGGTCGACGACGTCGCCCACGCCGATCTGGTCCTCCGCGACCATGAACAGGCCGCTCAGCACGTCCTTCACGATGTTCTGCGCGCCGAAGCCGAGGCCGGCGCCGAGCGCCGCGGTGATGAGCGAGAAGGCGCCGGTGATGTCGGGGTTGATCGTCGTGACGACCGCGAGCGTCGCGATGATGACCAGCGCTGCGGTGACGACGTTGTTGAGCACGCTGCCGAGCGTGCGGGTGCGCTGCACGACGCGCACGGCGGCCAGCGGCGACGCGAGCATCGCCTGGGTGTCGGCGGCGCCCTGCTTCTTCTTCACACCGGACACGACGCGGCCCACCACCTTCGCGATGACGAACCTCGCCGCGATGCGCACGGCGATGGCCACCACGATGATGACGAGGACCTGGACGGGGACCGTCTCGTACACGACTGCCACCATGCTCCACAGGGCGTCCCAGTCGAAGGCGGTCTCGATTGCGGGGTCTACTGCTGCATTCATATGCCGTCCAGTCTACGGTTCGCCCCCTGACAGCGGTCGGAGAGTGCCGGCACCGGCCGCCCGCCCCGAGCGGTGGGGCAAGGTTCCGTGCTTCACCGGCCCGTCGAGCATCGTTTCTTCGCCCCAGCCCATTGGGCCAGGAGCGAGGGGGCAAGGAAACGTCGCTCCGGGCGCCTCGGGAGGTCGAAAGTTTGCCCCTCTGGTCGGAGCGGCCGTACCGAGGTGAACGTTACAGGCCGAACTCCGCGTCGAGCGCGGCGAGGCGGGACTCGAAGTCCACGCGGAGCGCCGCCTTCTCGGCGGATGGCAGCCAGGACGCGTCCACACCGGCGAGAGCCATCGAGCGGATCTGCTGCGGCGTCGCGCCGATCTGCTCGGAGACGATGCGGTATTCGGCGGCGAGGGTGGTCGGGAACATGCCCGGGTCGTCGGAGGCGGGGATCACGTTGAGGCCGGCCTCGAGCATCGCGGCGATCGACGCGCGGCGCCACGGGCGCCAGGAACGGCGCGAGGTGGTGGAGATCACGGTGAACGCCACCTGCTCGTTGCGCATGCGGGCGACCACCTCGTCGTCCTCGAGCACGTAGTACCCGTGGTCGATGCGGTCGCAGCCGAGCAGGTCGAGGCAGGTGATCGTGTTGACGGCCGTGGGGGAGTGCTCGGAGGAGTGCGCGGTGCGTCCCAGCCCGGCGGATCCCGCGAGGCGGTAGGCGTCGGCGAAGCGCTCGGGCGGGCCGGCGGTCTCGAGGTTGTCGAGGCCGATGCCGGCCACGTACTCGTGCGGGTTGTCGAGCATGCGCTGCACGAGGGCGAGCGCGTGCTCGCCGCTCCTGCTGCGGTCGATGCCCTGGATCATGCGGCCGGTCATGCCGAAGTCGCGCTCGGCCATGCGGATGCCCTCGGCGTAGGCCTCGACCGAGCCGGCGTAGCCGAGACCCGCGAGGTGCTCGGGAACGTCGTCGAAGAACAGCTCGAGGTGGCGTGTGCCGCTCTCGGTGTGCGCGGACTCGAAGGCCTCGTAGGTGATGCGGGTGAGGTCGTCGGCCGACCGGAGGACCTCGGTGACCCAGTTGGACGCCTGGAAGAGCGAGTACGACACCTCGGGCTCGCCCGCGCTGCGCCCCTGCGGCACGGGGATGCGGGTGTTGCGGTACAGCGACGGGTCCGGCGGCAGCGAGTTGATGTCGGCGAAGATCCGCTCCGGAGTGTCCGGCAGCTCGAGCTTCTCGCGACGGGCGAGTTCGGCGAAGGTCGACGCGCGCACGGTGCCGATGAGGTGGCAGTGCAGGTCGGTCTTCGGCATCCGGTCGAGGTAGGCGGTGGGGAGCTGGGCGGGAGCGGTCATCGATGTTTCCTTGGTGCTGGCTGGGGGCGCGAACGGAGAGGGCGACCGCCCCCGCGCGTGCGGGGACGGTCGCCGGATGGGACTAGCCCGCCGTGACCTCGCGGGCGAAGCGCTCGACCCAGTCGCCGCGGGTCGACACGAGCTCGCTCGGGTCGAGGGTGGTGTAGCCGGCCGCGATCGGGTCGGTGGCGATGTCGCCGACGACGTCGACGATCGTCGACGGGATCTGCGCCTCGAGGTTCACCGGCAGGTCGCCGACGAGCTCGGCCGACGCGGTCTGCGCCTCGACCGACAGCAGGTAGTCGATGAACTCGTAGGCGCCGTCCACGTTCTCGGCACCGGTCGGGATCATGGCGCGGTTCGTGGCCATGTAGCGGCCCTCGTTGGGAGCGGTCCAGCCGACCGGCTCACCCGAGGCGACCAGGTTCGTCGCGAAGCCGCTCAGGGCATCCGCTGCAACGATCTCGCCCTGCGTGAGCAGGTTGGTGACCTCGGTCGAGGAGCTGTAGAACTGGAGCACGCCGGGTGCCCAGTCGCCGAGGGTCTCGAGCGCGGTGTCGATGTCGTAGGGGCCGTCGCCGTAGGCCTCGCCCACGCCGGAGACGGTGAGCTGTCCGGCGGTGACCGAGATGTCGGGCAGCGCTACGCGGCCCGCGTAGGCCTCGTCGCCGTAGATCGCCCAGTCGGCGGCCTCCTCGGCCGTCACCTCGTCGGTGTTGTAGAGCGTTCCGTTGAGCTGGTAGCTGTACGCCGGGCCGACGTAGCCCTCCTCGAGGGCGAAGTCGGCGATGTTCGCCAGGTTCGGCACGTCGGACTCGTCGAAGTCCTGGAACAGGTCGTCCTCCTGGCCGAGCGCGGCGTAGTAGTCGGAGATCAGCATCACGTCGATGCCGGGGTCGCCGTCGGCGAGCTGCAGCTTCGAGAGGCGGTCGGCGTTGGAGCCGGTCTCGACCTCGACCTCGATGCCGGTGGCCTTGGTGAAGGGATCGAAGATCGCCTCCTGGAACTCCTCGACGCCGAAGGGGAAGGTGCTGACGACGATCTTCGTGGTGTCGCCGTCCGACGACGCCGAGTCGTCGGAGGCCGCACTGCAGCCGGTGAGAGCGAGAGCGGATGCGGCGAGGCCGGCCGCGAAGGCGAGGGTGCGCTTGCGTGGTGTGCGAGACATGGAGCGTTTTCCTTTGCTGTGCTGTGAGTGGAGGTGGTTCAGGCGGGGATCGGGACGAGCCGGCCGGCGGCGGCGCTCAGCAAGACGGTGTCGCCGATGGCGATCGACGCGGTGGCGTTGCTGCGCGAGTCGGAGCGCAGTCGCACCGTGGCGCCGCTGGCGTCCACGGCGTCTGCGGTGACGAGAAGGTCGACGCCGCGGTAGGCGACGTCGGTGACCGTGCCGGTGAGCAGCAGGCCGTCTGAGCTCCCGGCCGGCGCGGCGGCGGTGACGTCGAGGTGCTCGGGGCGCACGGCGATCAGCGAGCCGTCGGCGCCGGTGACGAAGTTCTCGTAGCCGAGGAAGTCGGCCACGAAGCGGTTCGCGGGGTGCGGAAAGACCTGCTGCGGGGAGCCCTGCTGCATGATGCGGCCGGCGCGCATGAGCACCATGTCGTCGCTCATCTCGAGCGCCTCGTCCTGGTCGTGGGTGACCAGCACGACGGTGAGGCCGGTCTCCGACTGGATGCGGCGGATCTCGGCGCGCATCTGCACGCGCAGGCGGGCGTCGAGGTTCGACAGCGGCTCGTCGAGCAGCAGCAGCTTGGGCCGGATCGCGATGGCGCGGGCGAGGGCGACGCGCTGCTGCTGACCGCCGGAGAGCTTCTTCGGCTTGCTCGCGGCGAGGTGGGCGAGGCCGACGAGCTCGAGGGTCTCCATCACGGTGGCGTCGCGCTGCGCCTTCGGCACCTTGCGCAGCTTGAGCCCGTAGGCCACGTTCTCGGCCACGCTCAGGTGCGGGAAGAGCGCGTACGACTGGAACACCATGCCCAGCCCGCGCTTCTCCGGCGGGGTGCGGGTCATGTCGGTGCCGCCGATGCGGATCTCGCCCGAGGTCGGCGTGGTGTAGCCGGCGAGCATGCGCAGGCTCGTGGTCTTGCCACAGCCGCTGGGGCCGAGCAGCGTGGTCAGCTTGCCCTCCGAGATGGGCAGGTCGATCGAGTCGACGGCGGTGAAGTCGCCGAATACCTGGCTGACCCCGATGAATTCTGCGGCGATCGTCATCGGTTGATTCCTCCGAATATTCTGGCGAAGCCCACTGTGCGCTCCGCGATGATGGCGATGACGACGGTGCCGGCGAGGATGAGCGTCGCCATGGCCGCGACCATCGGGTCGTAGCTCTGCTGCACGTAGTCGAGCATCGTGACGGGAAGGGTGCGGAAGTCCCTGCTCTGCAGCAGCAGCGACAGGGGCACGTTGTTGAACGAGGTGACGAAGCTGAGCAGCCCCGCCGAGAAGATGCCGGGGCGCAGCAGCGGCAGTGTCACGGTGAAGAAGGTGCGCAGCGGACCGGCGCCCAGTCCGCGGGCCGCCTCCTCCAGCGCCGGGTCGGCCAGGGCCAGCGAGGCCCCGGTGACGCGTACCGCGTACGGCAGCATCAGCACGGTGTGGCCGATCAGCAGCGTCTCGAAGTTGTCGAGCTTCAGCCCGATCATGAGCTGCTGGTAGAGCGCGAGCCCCACCACGAGCTCGGGCACGATGAGCGGCGAGAGGAACAGCCCCTCGACCAGCCCCTTGCCCGGGATCTTGCCACGGTAGATGGCGAGGGTCGCCGGGATGCCCACGAGCAGGGCGATGACCGTGGCGAGTACCGCGAGCTGGAGGCTCGAGACCAGGGCGCCGATGAACGGCTCGTAGCTCAGGGCGGCCTCGAACCAGCGCAGCGAGAAGCCCTCGGGCGGGAAGCGCAGCGTCTCGCCGCCCGTGAACGCGGTGGCCACCACGAACAGGATCGGCACGATCATGATGATGTAGCCCGCGACCGCGAGGGCCCCGGCTACCGGACGACGTGTCTTCACGCGATGGCCCCCTTGCGAGCGACGAGGGACGAGAGCCCGGAGACGAGGAAGACGAGCAGCGTCATGATGAGGGCCGTGGCGGATGCGGACGCCCAGTCGATCGTGACGCTGGAGTAGGAGAACAGCTGGGTCGAGAGCATGCGCTGACTGGACCCGCCGAGGAGGTACGGCGTGGTGTAGGCCGTGACGGAGCCCGCGAAGACGAGGGTCGCCGCGACGACGATGCCGGGGGAGGAGAGCGGGATCACGACGGTCCAGAAGGTGCGTGTGCGGCTGGCGCCGAGGCCGCGGGCCGCGTCGTCGAGGCCGGGGTCGACCTGGGCCACCGCCGAGTAGCAGGAGATGATGGCCAGTGGCAGGAAGAGCTGGGTGAGCCCGAGCACGATGGCCAGCTCGGTGTAGAGCAGCTGCGGCGCTCGCTCGACGAGGCCGAGGCCGGTGAGCAGCTGCCCGACGGCGCCGTTGGCCCCGAGGATGACGAGCCAGCCGAAGGTGCGCACGACGTTGCTGAGCAGCAGCGGGAAGATCGCCAGGGCGAGGAGCACTCCCGACCACCGCGAGGTGGAGCGGGCGAGCAGGTAGGCGATGGGGAAGCCGAGTGCCACGCAGATCAGGGTGACCACGAGGCCGAGGCCGACCGTGCGGCCGATGATGCGCAGGTCGTAGGGGTCGGTGAGCATCTCGCCGAATCGTACGAAGATCTCGGAGGGCGCGACCCCGGGCGGGGAGAAGAGCATCGCGATCGACGGGATGAGGAATCCGGCGAGCAGGAGGATGAGTCCCGGGGCGAGCAACAGGACGGGCGTACGGGAACGCACGGGAATCCTCCGATCGGCTGTCGAGTGCGGGTGGGGGCTGCAACCGGTTGTGCAACCGGTTACATTAACTGTAGATGGCGTTCGGCCAACCGATGGTCGTCACGTGTTAACAACGTGTAAAAACGCCGGGCGAGGCGGAGCAATCCTCGACCCGCGGTCGCCTAGGGTGATCGACGACCGCCGTGCAATCGATGACGAAAGGGTGCCCGTGTCCACACTCGCCGACGTGGCGTCGCTCGCCTCGGTCTCGAAGGCCACCGCCTCGCGCGCCCTCAGCCGGCCCGAGCTCGTGGCCCCGGAGACCGCTGCTCGCGTGCACGCCGCCGCGCTGCAGCTCGGATTCGTGCCGAACCGTGCGGCGCGCGAACTGGCGAGCGGGCGCACCGGCATCGTCGCCCTGGTCGTCCCGACGCTCGACAACGCCTTCTTCACCCCGATCATCGCCGGGGCGCAGGCCCGCGCCGAAGCCGCCGGTCTGCAGCTGACCGTCGCGGTGCATCCGCTCGAGCAGCCGGGGGAGCTCGAGGCCTTCGCGCGCCTCGCCGCGCAGGTCGACGGCTTCATCGTGGCCGCTCCGCGGGGCAGCGACGAGATCGTGCGTGCGGCCAGCGTCTTCAAGCCCACCGTGCTCATCGACCGGGAGGTCGAGGGCCTCACCTCGGTCGTCGCCGACACCGCCACCGCCTTCGGCTCCCTCGTCGGGCGTTTCATCGACGACGGCCACAGCGACATCGTCTACATCGGCGGCCCGGACGGCTCCTGGCAGAACGGGCAGCGCGAGCTCGCCGTGGTGCGCACCGCCGCCGGCCGTGCCCGGCTCACCGTGCTCGGACCGTACCCCTCCACCTTCGCCGCCGGCGTCACCGCCTGCGCCGAGGTGCGCGCCGCCGGTGCGACGGCCGTCGTGCCCTACGCCACCGCGATCGGCCTCGGCGTGATGTTCGCGCTGCGCGCCGCTGCCGAGGACGCCCCCGCCGTCACGGTCAGCTCCGAGCGCATGGTGGTCGACGCCCTCGGCTTCACCGACGTGCCGGCGATCGACGTGGACGGCGACGAGCTGGGTCGCCTCGCGATGCACCACCTGCTCGCGCGCCTCGTCCGGCGCGACGCCGTGCCCGCGGAGCAGGTACGCATCCCGGTCCCGGTGCGCTGGCCCGTCCCCGCCCGGGCCTGACCCGGCTGCCCCGTCTCGGAAATTCAGGACTTCCCCGTGGGGTGAGCTCCGTCATCCGCTTCTCTGCAGGCTTCACTCGGGGCCGCGCGTGGACGACTCCTGAATTCCCGAAGGCAGCGCGACCCCTCCCTTCGGAAATTCAGGAGGTGAGCGGATGCCGCGGCGCGGCTCTCGCAGGAATACGCGCCCCTACAGCGTGACCGGTGCGCGAAGTCCTGAATTTCCGAAAGCAGCGCGCCGAAAGCAGCGGGTCGCGCGCCGCGCGCCACGAGCGCTCAGCCGACCAGCCCGCGCTCATAGGCGAGGATCACGGCCTGCACCCGGTCGCGCAGCTGGAGCTTCTGCAGAACGCGGCCCACGTGCGTCTTCACCGTGGACTCGGCCACGACGAAGCGCTCCGCGAGCTCGCCGTTGCTCAGCCCCTCGCCGATCCCGGTGAGGATCTCGAGCTCGCGCGGTGTGAGCGTGGCCAGCGGGTCGTCGGCGGGGGCGGGCGTACTCGACGGCAGCCGGTCGCCGAACAGCTCGAGCATGCGCCGGGTGACCCGGCCGGAGATCGCCGCCTCGCCCTCGGCGACCGCCCGCACGGCCGCGAGCAGCTCCTCGGGCCGGGTGTCCTTCACGAGGAAGCCGCTGGCCCCGGCTCGCAGACCGCCGAAGGCGTACTCGTCGAGGTCGAAGGTGGTGAGGATGATCACGCGCGACTCGGGGGAGAGCTCGAGCAGCCGACTCGTGGCGGCGATGCCGTCGAGGCCGGGCATCCGCACGTCCATCAGCACCACGCGGGGCCGGAGCTCGCGCGCGAGGCGCAGCGCCTCGTCGCCCGTGGCCGCCTCGCCCACCACGCGGATGCCCGGCTCGGCCTCCAGGAGCATGCGGAAGCCCATGCGCACCAGCGCCTGGTCGTCGACGATCAGCAGGGAGATGTCGCTGTCGGTCATTCCTGTTCCATCCGTTTTGTGGAGTCGTGCCTGAGGCTCGCGTGCACGGCCCAGCCGCCGTCGGCACGCGGTCCCGACTCGACCGTGCCGCCGTAGAGCGCGACGCGCTCCCGCATCCCGACGAGTCCGTGCCCGCCCTCGCCCGGTTCCGGCGGCGCGATCACGGCGCCGCTGTTGCTCACGTCGATCAGCACGCGGTCGTCCTGGTAGTCGACGGCGACGTCCACGCTGGCGAGGGCGCCGGAGTGCCGCAGCACGTTCGTGAGCGACTCCTGCACGAGGCGGTAGACGGTGAGCTGTTCCGCGGGGTTCTGCGGCGGCGTCCCCGCGGAGGTGAAGCGCACCGCCAGTCCGGCGCCGCGGAATCCCTCGATGAGACCGTTCAGCTCGGCGACGCCCGGCTGCGGTTCGAGCGCGCCCGCGCCGGTGGCCGGCAGTCCGTCGTCGAGTACTCCGAGCATCCGCCTCATGTCGCCGAGTGCCTGGCGTCCGGTCTCGGCGACGTGGCGCATCGCCTCGGCGGAGCGCCCCGGGTCGCGCTCGACGGAGGCGGCGGAGCCCTCGGCGAGCGTGACCATCACGGTGAGGCCGTGGGAGACGATGTCGTGCATCTCGCGGGCGATGCGGGCCCGCTCGGCGTTCGCCGCGATCTGCGCCTGCTGGTCGCGCTCCCGGGCGAGCTGCTCCGCGCGGTCGAGCAGGGCGACGACGTAGCGGCGGCGGTTGCCGATGTTGATACCGATGAGCACGACGATCACGAGCACGATGGCGAAGCCGATACCGTTGTTGGCGCCCGGCACGCCGCCGCTGTCGTCGCGCGCGGCCGTCATCGCCAGCGCGCCCGACGCCAGACCGACCAGCGCCGACCCGCCGAAGCCGATCCAGGCGGCGCGTGTGGAACCGTAGACCGCGAGGGCGTAGAGCGCGAAGGGCACGAGGGCGAAGTCGACGCTCTCCCACACCGGCGCGGACAGCAGGGTGATGACCCAGGCGCTGACCAGCACGGTCCACGGCCGCGAGCGTCGGAACAGCAGCACGAAGCCGCCGAAGAAGACGAGCACGAAGCCGGCGGGGACGAACGCGGGGTCGATCCCGATCGTTCCGCCCGAGATGAGGATGCTGCCGAGCGCGGACGGCAGCAGGTAGGCGAGGGCGACGAGGCCGTCGGTGACCCGCGGGTGGCGGTACCAGAACTGCCGCACCATGCCGGGCGGCTTGGGCAGACGGAGGTCTCCCTCGACCGGAACCGAGTTCCGATCGAGGGAGGGGGAGGCGTCCGTCATGCTGGCGACTCTACGCGTCGCGTCGCTTCAGGAGCAGCGTGCCGGCCCCGAGCGAGAGCGCCGTCCACGCGGCGACGATCAGCGTGAACTGCCACTGCTCGAGCGATCCGCCGGTGTACATGCCGGATCCGGCATTCGAGAACAGGTAGGGCGAGACGTCCATGGCCCACTGGGCGCCGGAGAAGCCGGCGATAGCCGAGACGATGATCGGAAGCAGGAGCACGATGCCGAGGGCGGCGGCGATTCCGCCGGCGCTGGAGCGCAGCACGGTGCCGACACCGAGTGCGAAGACGCTGGTGAGGGCGAGGTAGAGCGCTGCGAGCAGCAGGTTGCCGATGAAGGCGCCGTCGACCGTCGCCGCGATGTCCTGCACGGCGAGGATCGGCGCCGCCACCAGGTACGACGCGAGGATCGCGATCGCGCCGACGACGAACGACGACAGGAACAGCACGATCGCCTTCGCCGCCAGAGCGGGGATGCGCTTGGGAACCGCGGTCAGAGTGGAGCGGATCATGCCAGTGCCGTACTCCCCGCTGATCACCAGCACGCCGAGCACCGCCATCACCAGCTGCCCGAAGTAGACGCCGAAGGTCGACGCCTGCAGCACGATGCTGGTCTGCGCCTCGGCGGGCAGCGGCTCGTCGCCGAAGAACCCGGTCGACGCCATCAGCACGGCGATGCCGACCGAGACGGCGACCACGATCGCGAACGCCCAGATGGTGGAGCGCACAGTACGCAGTTTGATCCACTCCGAGCGGATGACGCCTGCCGCGCTCAGTCCGGACGTGGACAGGTTCGTGTAGACGGCGGCGCTCATCGGAGTGCTCCTTCGGGGGTCGTGGTTCCGGCGTGGTACTCCACGTCGTCCTGGGTGAGATCCATGTAGGCCTCCTCGAGGGAGGCGCCGACGGGGGTGAGCTCGTGCAGCGGGATGCCCGCGCCGGCGGCGGTGTCGCCGATCACCTCGGCGGTCAGCCCGGTGACGGTGAGCAGGCCCTGCTCGGTGGTGCTGATGCTCACCTGCGGGCCGGCCAGCAACTGGGCCAGCTGTTCGGCGCGGGGGCTGCGCAGTCGTACCGCAGTGCGCGTGGAGCCGGCGAGGATGTCGGCGACGGGCGCATCCGCAATGATCCTGCCGCGTCCGAGCACGATGAGGTGGTCGGCGGTGAGGGCCATCTCGCTCATCAGGTGGCTGGAGAGGAAGATCGTGCGGCCCTCGGCTGCGAGCGAGCGGGCGAGCCGGCGCACCCACATCACGCCCTCGGGGTCGAGGCCGTTGACCGGCTCGTCGAGGATGAGCGTGGCGGGGTCGCCGAGCAGCGCCGCCGCGATTCCGAGGCGCTGGCCCATGCCGAGGGAGAAGCCGCCGACGCGCTTGCCGGCGACGGACTCGAGCCCGGTCATGCCGATGACCTCGTTGACTCGGGCCTTGCCGATGCCGTGGGTGGCGCCCATGGCGAGGAGGTGGTTGTACGCGCTGCGTCCGGTGTGGATGGCCTTCGCGTCGAGGAGGGCGCCGACCTCGTGCAGGGGCGCCCGGTGCTCGGCGTACTTCCTGCCGTTGACGGTGACGCCGCCGTGGGTGGGGCGGTCGAGGCCGACGATCATGCGCATGGTGGTGGACTTGCCCGCGCCGTTCGGGCCGAGGAAGCCGGTGACCAGGCCGGGTCTCACGGTGAAGTCGATGTCGTCGACGGCGGTCTTCGCGCCGTAGCGCTTGGTGAGTGCTTGTGCGTGGATCATGGATCCAGCCTAGAAAGCGGGCGGCCGCGGCGAATCGGGCGGGAGGCGGATCCTCTCCTCGAGCGCGTGGTACCGCGGTACTACCCGCCCCGCCGTGTCGGAAACTCAGGGCGTCCGCGTGTGGCGGGCACCCTCATCCGCTCGCGCCCGTCTCCCGCCCCCTGCCCCATTTCGGAAATTCAGGAACTCAGCGGATGCCGCGACGCGGCTCCCGCAGAAATCCGCACCCGTGCGAGGTGGCGGCACCCGAAGTCCTGAATTTCCGAAAGGGCGGTGAGGTGACTAGCGGGCGTCGCGCTCCTGCACCATGAGGGCGCGCTCGACGCCGGCGAGGTTCTCGATCACGAGGCGTCGCAGAGCGGGGGTCTCGGTGTTCGCCGCGAGCCAGGCCTGCGTCGCCGCGACGAGCTCGGCGGATGCCAGCGGCGCCGGGTAGAGGCCGACCACGAGGGTCTCCGCGATCGAGTGGGTGCGGCTCTTCCAGATCTCGGTGAGCATCTCGAAGTAGTCGTCCACGAGAGGCGCGAGCACTGCCGGGTCGTTCACGTGCTGGAAGCCGACCGCGGTCTGGCGCACGATGGCGTTCGGCAGCTCGTCGGAGGAGACCACCGACGCGAAGGCGGCGAGCTTGCCGTCGGGCGTCGCGATCGCGGCACGGGTGCGGGCGGCCGCCTGCTGTCCGTTCGAGGTGTTGTCCGCCGCGAGGGCCGCGTCGATCTCCGCATCGCCGGCGGCGCCGTTCAAGGCGAGCCCCTCGAGGATCTCCCAGCCGAGGTCGGTGTCGATGGTGAGCTCGTCGAGTGCGATCGACCCGTCGCGCAGGCCGGAGAGCGTGGCCACGTGCTCGGGCGTCGAGGCGATGTTCGCGAAGAACTTCACGAACTGGAACTGGGCGTCGCTGCCGGCCTCCGCCGCGGTCGCCAGCTCCCAGAGGGCGTCGCCCACCTGGGCGATGGTCGCCGCGCGGGTCGACGGCTCCACGTACAGCCGCGCCACCGTGGTGAGCTGGCCGAGCGTGGTGCGGATGGTGGTCGACTCGGTCTCGGTCGCGATGTTGCCGAGCACGAGACGCACGTAGTCGCGCGCCGGGGTCTCTCCGTCGCGCGTCGAGTCCCAGACCGATCCCCAGACGATCGCGCGGGCGAGAGGGTTCTCGATGTCGGCGAGGTGCTCGATCGCCACGGCCAGCGAGTCCGCGTCGAGGCGGATCTTCGCGTAGGCGAGGTCGTCGTCGTTGATCAGCAGCAGGTCGGGCTTCTCGTAGCCGACGAAGGCCGTCACGTCGGTGCGCTCGCCGTCGACGTCGATCTCGAAGCGGTTGCTGCGCACGAGCTTGCCGCCCTCGAGCGAGTAGAAGCCGATGGCGAGGCGGTGCGGACGGATCGTGGGGTAGTCGGGCGCGGCGCTCTGCAGGACGGCGAACGACGTGATGGTGCCATCCGCCGTCGTCTCGATCTCCGGGCGGAGCGTGTTCACCCCGGCGGTCTCCAGCCAGAGCGCCGACCAGTCGCTGAGGTCGCGGCCGCTGGTGACCTCGAGCTCGGAGAGCAGGTCGCTGAGCTCGGTGTTGCCGTAGGCGTTCTTCTTGAAGTAGGCCGCGACCCCGGCGAAGAAGGCGTCGATGCCCACCCAGGCGACGAGCTGCTTGAGCACCGAGCCGCCCTTGGCGTAGGTGATGCCGTCGAAGTTCACCTGCACGTCTTCGAGGTCGTTGATGGTGGCGAACACCGGGTGCGTGGAGGGCAGCTGGTCCTGGCGGTACGCCCAGCTCTTCTCCATGGCCTGGAAGGTGGTCCACGCCTCGGTCCACTCGGTCGCCTCGGCGGTGGCGATGGTCGACGCCCACTCGGCGAAGCTCTCGTTGAGCCAGAGGTCGTTCCACCACTTCATGGTGACGAGGTCGCCGAACCACATGTGCGCCAGCTCGTGCAGGATCGTGACGACCCGGCGCTCCTTGATCGCGTCGGTCACCTTGGAGCGGAACACGTAGGTCTCGGTGAAGGTCACGGCGCCCGCGTTCTCCATGGCGCCGGCGTTGAACTCCGGCACGAAGAGCTGGTCGTACTTCTCGAAGGGGTACGCGTAGTCGAACTTCTCCTCGAAGTACGCGAAGCCCTGGCGGGTCTTCTCGAAGATGTAGTCGGAGTCGAGGAAGGCGAAGAGCGACTTGCGCGCGTAGATGCCGAGGGGGATCTCGCGGCCATCGCGGCTCGTGAGCTCGGAGGTGACGACCTCGTAGGGGCCGGCGACGAGAGCGGTCACGTAGCTGGAGAGCACCGGGGTGGGCGCGAAGGTCCAGACGGATGCGCCCGAGCCGTCGGTCACCGACAGGTCGAGCGGCTCCGGCTGCGGAGTCGGCGAGTTGCTCACCACGGCCCACGCGCTCGGCGCGATCACGGTGAACTGGAAGGTGGCCTTGAGGTCGGGCTGCTCGAATACCGCGAAGACGCGGCGGCTGTCGGGGACCTCGAACTGCGAGTACAGGTACACCTCGCCGTCCACCGGGTCGACGAAGCGGTGCAGGCCCTCGCCGGTGTTGGTGTACTCGGCGTCGGAGACCACGACGAGCACGTTCTCGGCGGCGAGGCCGTCGAGCTGGATGCGCACGCCGTCGTTGACGACGGCCGGGTCGAGTTCGACGCCGTTGAGCACCACCGAGTGCACGGTGCGCGAGAGGTGGTCGATGAAGGTGGATGCGCCGGCCTCGGCGGTGAAGGTCACCTCGGTCGTGCTGCGGAAGACCTCCTCACCCGTCGTGAGGTCGAGCGTGACGCTGTAGCTCTTCGTGTCGAGCGTTCGCTTGCGCTCCTGCGCTTCGATCCGGGTGAGGTTCTCTCCTGGCACGGGGGGGCCTTCCTTCGTTGGTTCGTCGGCTTGTGTCCGACCACCGAGTTTACCCGCGGGCTCCCGGGGCACGGGAGCAGTGGGTAGCATGAGCGGGTGCGCACTAGCAAAGTATTACTCGGCATTGCCGTCGTCGCTGTGCTGTCCGGCTGCGGTACAGGAACACCGGCGCCGCCCAGCGCCGAGGCCCTCGCCGGCGCCGGGGAGAGCGCCACGAAGTCGGCGATCGTCACCGCGAAGGTCGCGGCGGTCGCCTACTTCACCAGCAATCCCGATGAGACAACGGTCTCGCCCGACCAGCTCGCCGAGTACGGCTACGGCGCCGACGCGGTGCCGGTCGCGTTCCACGTCACCGCGCCGGACGATTTCTGCGTCGACGCGGTCGCCGCCTCCGGCGCGAAGTTCAAGGCCACGCTCGAGTCGGGCATCGAGGACGGGCCCTGCATCGCCGGCGACGACTTCTGACCCGGCCGGTCCATCCGATCTAGGCTGAGGCAATGACCGACAGCGTACCGACCACCCCCACCCCCGTCGACTTCTGGTTCGACCCGAGCTGCCCGTGGGCCTGGATGACCAGCCGCTGGGTCGACGAGGTCTCTGCCCTGCGCAACCTCGAGGTGACCTGGCACATCATGAGCCTCGCGGTGCTCAACGAGGACAAGGACGTCTCCGAGGAGTACCGCGCCTTCTTCCCCCGCGCGCTGCGCTACACCCGGCTCGTCACCGCGGTGCGCGAGCTGCACGGCGCGGGAATGGTCAAGCCGCTCTACGACGCGCTCGGCACCCGCATCCACCCCGGCGGCAGCACCGACGTCGACACCGTGATCGCGCAGGCGCTCGCCGAGGTGGGCCTGCCGGCCGACCTCGCCGCGTACTCCGAGAGCGACGAGTTCGACGAGCAGATGCGCGCGAGCCACTTCGAGGGGATCGGGCGCGTGGGTCAGGACGTGGGCACCCCGGTCATCTCGGTGAACGGCGCCGCGTTCTTCGGCCCCGTCATCTCACCCGCGCCGAAGGGCGAGCAGGCGGCGACGCTGTGGGACGGCGTCGTCGCGCTCGCCGGCTACGACGGCTTCTTCGAGCTCAAGCGCTCACGGACGCGCGGGCCCCTCTTCGACTGACCGGCTCCTTGCGCGCGACCGGTGGGGTGACCCGCAGCTCGGTGTGACGCGACGACGTGCAGTCGTCGATCACGGCGGCGAGCATGCGGTACAGCCTGTCGTCGGAGTCGGTGATGCACGCCTCGGCGATGCCGATCACCGCGAGGGCCACCAGCTTGTCGACGGTCCACGAGTCGAGCTTGGTCTTCGCGGTGCCCACGGAGTCGAGGAACGCGGTCGCCCAGCGCTGTGCGGAGGGCGCCTGCGCGAAGGCGCCGCGGATCGCCGAGCGCAGCGAGTCGGCCAGGGGGCCCTCGACAGTGCCGAGCAGCATCTCGCAGTGCGCGAGTCCCACGGCGATGGCGCGCTGGCGCGACTCGCTCGCCACGGGGAGCGCGGCGGCCGATGCCCGGATCCCGACGATCAGGCGCACCTTCTCGTCGCGGTCGTGCAGGCCGATCACGGAGGGGATCAGCGGCACGAGCCGGGAACGTCCGGCGTCGGAGGTGCAGTCGTTCACCGCTCGGGCGAGGGATGCGACCGCCGGATGCGTGCAGTTCGGGTGGTCGCTCCAGCGTTCGCCGGCGAGGTGGGAGGCGTACTCCATGAAGCACGCGCCACGCTTCGGTGAACGATGTCGGCCCACGGAGAGCACAGGCAGGAACTCGGGTATCTGGCTACTTGGCTTGGGCATGTGATGCCTCCACAGAGAATGAGATCGTGTGTTCCAGTGTCCACCCGATCGTTCGGATTGACCAGAGGAAAAATCCCGCCGCCGCCATAGTGTTGACGCATGCCGCAGACCGTGTTCGACCGCGCGACCGTCGCCCCCGCCCTCGTGGCCTCCTCGCTCGACGGGAGCGCGCTGCGCCCGTTCTGGCTCGACGGCCTCGACATCCCCCGCTGGCCGTCGTTCGCCGGCACCGCGGCGTTCGACCTCGTGGTGGTCGGCGGCGGGTACACCGGCCTCTGGACGGCGCTCCTCGCGAAGCAGCGCGACCCGGACGCCCGGGTCGCCGTTCTCGAGGCGCGCACCGTCGGCTGGGCCGCGTCCGGCCGCAACGGCGGATTCTGCGAGGCCAGCCTCACGCACGGCGAGGTCAACGGCACCGCCCGCTGGCCTGCCGAGATGGACCAGCTCACGAGAATGGGCCTCGAGAACCTCGACGAGATCGAGAGCACCGTCGCCACGAACGGCTGGGACTGCGACTTCGAGCGCACCGGCACGCTGTCGGTCGCGACGGAGGAGTACCAGGTCGCCGAGCTGCGCGCCGCGGGCAACGCGGACACCGAGATCTTCCTCGAAGCGGATGCGGTGCGCGCGCACCTGAATTCGCCCACTTACCGCGCGGGCCTGTGGAGCACCCGCGATACCGCCGTTCTGCATCCGGGCAAGCTCGCGGCCGCCCTGGCCCGCGCCTGCGCCGAGGCGGGTGTGGAGATCTTCGAGCGCTCGGTCGTGCGCTCCCTCGACAGCGGCTCAAACGACTCCGTCGTGTCCGTGGCGACCACGGCGGGCACCGCCGTCGCGAAGCGGGTGGCGCTGGCCACCAACGCCTTCCCCTCGCTGCTCGCCCGCTACCGGCTGCACACCGTGCCCGTCTACGACTATGTGCTGATGACCGAGCCGCTGACTCCCGAGCAGCTCGCCGGCATCGGCTGGGGGAGCCGGCAGGGGGTCGCCGACCTCGCGAACCAGTTCCACTACTACCGCCTGTCTGCCGACAACCGCATTCTCTGGGGAGGGTACGACGCCGTCTACCACTACGGAGGGCGCATCCGCTCGGAGTACGACGACCGGCCGCAGAGCTTCGCGACGCTCGCCCGGCACTTCTTCACCACCTTCCCGCAGCTGGAGGGGGTGCGCTTCAGCCACCGTTGGGGCGGGGTGATCGACACCTCGACCCGTTTCACCGCCTTCTACGGGCGGGCGCGGGGCGGCCGGGTGTCGTACGCAGCCGGGTACACCGGGCTCGGGGTCGCGGCCACGCGCTTCGCGGCGAACGTGATGCTCGACCACCTCGGAGGGCTCACCACGGAGCGCACGGAGCTTGCGATGGTGAAGTCGGTGCCGCCGCCCTTCCCGCCGGAACCGGCCGCATTCCTCGGCGTGCAGGCGACCCGTTGGGCGCTCGACCGGGCCGACCACAACGGCGGACGCCGCAACCTGCTGCTCAAGTCGCTCGACGCCCTCGGCCTCGGCTTCGACTCCTGAGCGGGGGTACCCGGTCTGTGGGCGCGCTGCTAGCTTGCAGGGATGAGACAGCGCGAACTCTTCCTCCAGGCCGACGCAGCCCTGCGTGACGTCGTGAACCGGATCACCCCCGAGCAGCTCGACCTCCCCGCCCCGGCGGACTGGACGCGCACCTTCGACCCGCGGCTGCGCGACGTGCTCTCCGACCACGTGCGCGACGAGATCTGGGTGCCCGACGTGCTCGCCGGGCGCAGCATCGAGGAGGTGGGCGAGCGCTACGCGGGAGACCTGCTAGGCGGCGACCCGATCGCCGCCTACAACGCCGCGAACGACGCGGCGACGGCGGCTGCGACCGCTGAGCTCGACCCCGAGGCCGTCGTGCACCTGAGCTACGGCGACTTCCCCGTCGCCGTCTACTTCGAGCACATCGCCACCTACCGCGCCTTCCGGGCCTGGTCGATCGCGCAGCTGATCGGCGCCGACTACTCGCTGCCGCCCGAGCTCGTGGAATCGCTCTTCGAGATCGTGGTCCCGCAGGCCGAGGCCTGGCGCGCGATGGGCGTCTTCGGCCCGCCCGTCGACGTTCCGGAGGGCGCCGACCGCGAGACGGAGCTGCTCGCGGTCACCGGGTACTGGACGCCGTAGCGCGGCGGCTCAGGCGGGGATGCCCTCGCCCGCCGCGGCGAACCAGCTCTGGGCCACCAGCTCGCCGACGAGCACCTCGCTGAGGGCGGCCACGAGCGGGTCGTCGTCGCCGGGGTACCGGATGGTGAGCGCGGCGCCGGGCAGCCGGGCCCCGACCGACACGAAGGTCGATCCGCGCTGGGCCATCCAGTCGAGGGCTGCGTGGTCCCAGGCCGACCCCGCGAACAGCAGCGCGCGGTAGTCGAGGGTCTTGGTCAGGTAGACGTCGACGTGCGACCAGTCGCCGGTCTCGCTCGCCGAGGCGGGACGCCGCGGCACCTCGCGCATCATGAGCGCCGCCTGCTGCGCCGAGGCGAGGCGCTCCACCGGCGCCATCGTCCAGGTGCCGTCCGGGCCCCCGAGGATCGACGCCGCGGACTCGAGCCAGGCCGGGCGGGAGTCGAGCAGGTGCTGGTTCGCGGCGGCCGCCGTGCGGGCGAGACCCGCCGGATCCGCCGGCGGGGCGTAGCCGTAGCCGGCGAGCACCCGCTCCACAACCAAGGCGGTGTGCCGGAAGGTGCGGCATGCGACCCCGCTCGCCTCGACCCCGGCGTGCAGTGGCACCACGGCGTCGGCGAGCAGTGCCAGCGGGGAGTCCTCCCGGTTCGTGAGCACGAGGAGTCGACCCAGGCCGGCGTAGGGCGCGACCGCCGCGAGCACCTCGGCGCTGCCGCCGGTTGCCGAGATCGCGATCACCACGAGGTCGGGAGCCGGCGGCGGCAGCTCGCGGGTGCTGGCGAGCTCGACGCTGACAGCGAGTCCCTGGGCGCGGGCGCGGCGGGCCACCGGGGCGGCCGCGTAGAGGCTCGAGCCCATGCCGAGGATCAGCAGCCGCCGCGCGGCGGGCAGCAGCACACGGGAGCCGAGCCCCGCGTCCAGCCGGTCGGCGAGGGCGTCGAGGGAGGCCGGGACGAGTGTCAGGTCGTCGAGAAAACGGGTGGTGTCCATGGGTCCTCGGAGGTGTCTGGGGCGGGGGAGTAGCGGGAGGTGATGGCGGCGTCCGCCGCGTACTCCCAGCGGGGGAGATAGCGCCGGGCGTAGAGCAGTTCGCGCACCAGCTGCTCGGCCTCGAAGCCGGGCAGCAGGCGCTCGTCGAGGGGATGGGCGGCGTCGGCCCGGTAGGCGGCGAGCAGTGCGGCCCGCGCCGAGGCTGCCCAGGCGCGCGCCCGCTCCTCACAGCCGGGGCGCCGCCGCCGCGCGATCGAGGCGACGAGGTCGACGGAGACGAGCAGGTGCGCGAGGTCGCGGCCCGCGAAGTCCGGGCGCTCCCGGTGCTCGGCGGGCAGTTGCGGGTCGCCGTCGAAATCGATCACCCAGAGCCGGCCCTCCGGCGAGCGCAGCACCTGTCCGACGTGCAGGTCGCCGTGGGTCTCGAACAGGGGCGCGCCCGGCGCGTCCGGCAGCGAGGCGATCGCGGAGCGCAGGGCGTGCTCCCGGTTGGCCAAGCGGATGCCGGCTGCGCCGGTCACGGCCGCGCGGGCCGCGTCGAGCGCTCCGTTGGCCCGATCGCGCAGTCCGTGGCCCGCACCGTGAGGGGCGGCGGCGGCATCGCCGGCCAGATCGCGGTGCAGCCGCGCGGTGAGGGTGCCGAGCTGTGCGGGCCACTGCGGCTCCGGGCCGCCGTCCACCATCGCGAGCACGTCGTCCACCGCCCAGGTCCATCCGTCGTCCGCACCACCGACGGCCTCGCTCACCAGTGCGACCGTCGAGGTGCCGAGGCCGGGGAGCGTCCACTCGACGCGGCCGAGGAACCGGGGGATCGTCGTAGAGCCCCGCGAGGCGAGTCGGGAGAGCAGGCGGGCCGCGCGGTCGGCCCCGTTCCACTCCGCGACCACCTTGACCACGTGCGCGTCGTCGACCACCACCGACCAGTTGGTCATGTCGACGGCGATGGCGCGTTCCACTCCCGGTCCGGGGCGCACCGCGCCACCCTCGGCGACGACGCGCAGCGCGCCCGCCGAGGCGTACAGCCCCGTGGGGTCCGCGGCGAGGACCGCGGCCACGAGCGCCGCGGCGACCCCGTCTCCCGCCCCGGCCACCCCGGCGGTCGTGACCGCGGTGACGCGCGCGCCGTCGACCCGGAGCGCACCGCCACCGGCCCGCAGTTCGGGCCCGGTTGCTGAGAGAAGCGAATAATTCATTGCACCCATCTTCGAACAATTATGTTAAAACCATGTTTCGACTGGCGAAACACGTTGTGATTCCTTGACTGCCAGTGCAAGACTCGGCCAAACCTTTTCACCGAGGGTGCGGACATGCGCGCACCAAATCAAGGGAGACACAGTGCAGCACAGGAAAGTCTCACTCATGGCAGTGTCCGCAGCGGCCGTCATCGGGCTCAGCGCCTGCGCCCCGAGCGGATCGTCCGAGATCGACGCGGACGCCGACATCACCGAGCAGGAACTCGTCGTCAGCATCTGGGCCGACTACTCGCCCGACGATCTCGCCGAGCGCTTCGAGGAGGAGACCGGCGTCAAGGTCACGATCGTGAACCACGCCACCAACGAGGAGGTGATGGCCAAGCTCACCGCCGGCGGCGACTCGGGAATCGACGTCGCCTTCGTCTCCGGCCAGTACGCGCAGGCGCTGTCGGAGGGAGGCCTGCTCCAGGACCTCGACAAGTCGCTCATCCCGAACGAGTCGAACCTCTACCCCGAGGCGAGCGAGCTCGCCTACGACCCGGGCAACGCCTACTCGATGCCCTACGCCTGGGGCACCACCGGCCTCTGCTACCGCACCGACCTGATGGAAGCGCCCACGTCGTGGGACGACCTGCTCAACCCGGCCGCCGACGTGACCGGCAAGACGACGATGCTCTCCACGGAGCGCTGGATGGCCCTCCCCGCCCTCAAGGCGCTCGGCTACTCGGTCAACTCCGAGGACCCGGCCGAGCTGGAGGAGGCCAAGGCCCAGCTGGAGGAGACCAAGGACACGCTGCTCGCCTTCGACGACACCACCTTCTACACGAAGCTCGTCACCGGCGAGGCGGTGCTCACCGAGGCCTGGGACGGCTGGTGCAACTACGGCATCGCCGAGGACCCGAACATCGACTTCGTGGTACCCGAGGAGGGCAGCGACCTCTGGGTCGACACGATGACCGTGCTGAAGAGCTCCGAGAACAAGGAGGCCGCGATGGCCTTCGTGAACTTCGTGCTCGAAGCGGATGTGCAGAGCTGGGTCGCCGAGAACATCCTCTACAAGGTGCCGAACAAGGCCGCGATGGACCTGCTCGACCCCGCGATCTACGAGCAGTACCCGAACATGGCCATGACACCGGCGGAGCTCCTCGAAGAGGAGACCATCGTCGACCTCGGCGAGTACAGCACGGAGTACACGCGACTCGCCACCGAGATCGCCGCGGGCTAGCCGGCTCCGACTCCGTGACCACGACCACGCCCGTCCCCGGCACCCCGCGCAGGCGGGGGCGCCGGGGGCTGGCCGCCCTGCCCTTCCTCGGGCCGGGCGGCCTCTACCTCGCCGCGCTCTTCGTTGTGCCGCTGGTGCTCATCACCTCCTACGCGTTCTTCCAGCGCGGGCGCTTCGGCGGCATCGTCTGGGAGCTCACCCTCGACAACTTCGTGCGCCTGATCGATCCGCTCTACCTCGGCGTCGTCGCGAACTCCCTCAAGGTGGGCCTCGTCGTCACGCTGCTCGCGCTGCTCATCGGCTATCCGACGGCGCTCGCGATCACCCGGCTCAGCCCGAAGTGGCGCACGATCGCGCTCGTCGCGGTGCTGCTCCCGTTCTGGACGAACTTCCTCGTGCGCACCTACGCGTGGATCCTGCTCTTCAACAACGCGGGATGGATCAACCAGGCGCTGCAGGGCCTCGGCATCATCGACGAGCCGATCCCGATGCTGTACACCGAGCCGGCCGTGGTCGTGGGGCTGCTCTACATGTACCTGCCGCTGATGATCCTGCCGCTGTACTCCTCGCTCGCCTCGCGCGACCCGCAGCTCGGCGAGGCGGCCACGAACCTGGGCGCCTCCCCGTTCCGGGTGTTCCGCACGGTCACGCTCCCGCTGTCGCTGCCCGGGGTGCTCACCGGGTGCGTGTTCGTGTTCGTGCCCGCGATGAGCAACTTCATCATCCCCGAGCTGATCGGGGGCGGGAAGACGGTGCTCATCGGCAACCTCATCCGCGACCAGTTCCTCAAGGCGCGCGACTGGCCCTTCGGCTCCACGCTCGCCCTTGTGCTCACCATCTCGCTCGTGGTGCTGCTCGTGGCGCAGGCCGCGGTCTCACGCCGGCTGAACGAGGGCAAGCGCATCAGGAAGGCGGTCACCGGTGCCTAAGCTCGGCCTGCTCAGACTCCCGCTCTGGCTCACCTACGTCTTCCTCTACCTGCCGATCCTGGTCGTGGTCATCCTGTCGTTCAACGACTCGGAGAGCCTCTTCGTCTGGAAGGGCTTCTCCCTGCGCTGGTACCCGGAGCTCTTCGCCGACTCCGCGGTGATGGCGGGGCTGCGCAACACGGTGATCGTGGCGACGACCGCGACCGTGCTGGCCACGGTGCTCGGCACTCTGATGGCCGTCGGCATCCACCGCTACACGAAGGGCGGGCTCGTGCGCGCCTTCGCGATCGCGCCGGCGCTGCTGCCCGACCTCCTGCTCGGCATCGGTATTCTCAGCGTCTTCTCGCTGCTCGGGCTCACCCTCGGGCTGCACTCGGTGATCATGGCGCACACGGTGTTCGCGATGGCCTTCGTCACGGCGATCGTGCTCGCCCGGCTGGCGCACCTCGACCCGAGCCTGGAGGAGGCGTCGCGCGACCTCGGCGCCACGGCGTCGCGCACCTTCTTCCGGGTGACCCTGCCGCAGCTGGCGCCCGGCATCGTCGCGGGCGCGCTGCTGGCCTTCACCCTCTCGCTCGACGAGTTCGTGATCGCCTTCTTCACCTCGGCGCCCACGACCCCCACCCTCCCCATCACGATCTACTCGATGGTGCGCTTCGGCGTGACCCCGGAGATCAACGCGCTCGCGACGGTGCTGCTGCTGGTCAGCGTCGTCACCGTCATCGGCGCACAGCGTCTCACCAGAACCACAGACACCACGCGCACCACAGATACAACGGAGGCCCCGTGAACACCCCGACCCCGACCCCCGCCGCCCCGCTGCTGCAGGTGCGCGCGATGAACCACTCCTACGGCGACGTCGTGGCACTGGCCGGCATCGATCTCGAGATCGCCGACAACGAGTTCTTCGCGCTGCTCGGTCCCTCCGGATGCGGCAAGACCACGCTGCTGCGGTCGATCGCCGGTTTCGAGACCCCCACCTCGGGAGAGATCCTGCTCGACGGCGCCGACCTCACGGCGATGCCGGCGCACAAGCGCCCGGTGAACATGATGTTCCAGTCCTACGCGCTGTTCCCGCACATGACCGTCGAGGCGAATGTCGCGTACGGCCTCGAGTCGGAGGGCGTGGGCAAGGCGGAGGTGAAGCGTCGGGTGGCGGAGACCCTCGACACGGTGGGCCTCGCCAGCTTCGCGAAGCGCCGGCCCGCCAAGCTCTCGGGCGGCCAGCGCCAGCGTGTGGCGCTCGCCCGCGCCATCATCAAGCGCCCCCGGCTGCTGCTGCTCGACGAGCCGCTCTCCGCACTCGACCGCAAGGTGCGCGCCGAGATGCAGCTCGAACTGAAGCGGCTGCAGCACGAGGTGGGCATGACCTTCGTCGTCGTCACGCACGACCAGGAGGAGGCCATGTCGATGGCCGACCGGGTCGCCGTGCTCAACCGCGGCTCGCTCGAGCAGCTCGACACCCCAGAGGGTCTCTACTCGCGGCCCGCCACCCGCTTCGTCGCGGACTTCATCGGCACGGCGAACCTGCTCGACGGCACCGTCACGACCGACGGCTTCGCCGCGCCCGGCTGGCCGCTGCTCGCGGTCGTGAGCGCGCTGCCCGTCGGGGCCGCCGGCACCGCCGTGCTGCGCCCGGAGGACGTGGCGATCGTCGCCGAGGGCGCGGGGCTCGTCGACGGAGTGGTGGTCGACGCCTTCTTCCTCGGGGGCAGCTCCACGCTCTCGATCGAGGTGCCGGGACTCGGCCGTCCGGTCACCGCCACCGTGCACGCGGCCAGCACCGCCCGCCGCGGCGACCGCGTGGGACTGCGCATCGACCAGTCCCGGGTGGTCGTCGTCCCCGACGATCGCGGGCCGGTCGCATCCGCTGTCTCCGAGAAGGCGGCGGTGCCGTCGAGCGCTCAGGCGGCGAGCTGATGGCCCGTCGCGTGGCGCAGGTACTCGACGATGAGCTCGCTGGCGGCGGCGTGGTCGATCGAGGGGTGCTTGGCGACGATGCGGTAGCCGTAGGCGTCCTCCAGGGCGACGACGTTGCGGGCGATGCTCAGCGAGTCGTGGGTGAGGGCGAAGAAGCCGCGCGCGGCACCCTGCTCGAGCACAACCTGGTACATGCCCACCTGGCGGTCGTAGAGGGCGGTCAGCAGCGTGGCCATCACCGGGTTGCGGCCGGCGGACCCGCCGAGCTCGCAGAGCAGCCGCACCTCGGTGTCGAGCGCGTTGGTCGGCAGGCCCGAGTCGACGAGCGCGCGCAGGCGGGTGACCGGCTCGTCGGGCAGCGCCTCGAGCATGCGCACGCGCTGCTCGTAGAAGCGTTCCATGCCGGCCTGGTTGGCCTCGAGAACGAGGTCCTCGATGTCGGGGTAGTAGTAGAGCACCGCGCCGCTGGTGAGACCGGCGGCCTCGGCCACGCGGTTCAGACGCGCCCCATCCGGGCCGTGCTGGGCGATCGTGCGCTGCGCCGCCGCAACCAGCTCGCTGCGCCGCTGCTCTTGCCTCTTCGGTCTCGCCATGACAGAACACCTCTCGCCGCCGACCGGCCGCATACATTCGGCCGAAACTCAATAATAGGCCGTGGATCGCCCAGATCATGCCGATCCTTCGACCTTGTTTTCTTCATCCGCTCATCAAAGAACCACGCCGGAGGCACCGTATGACCAGCACGCAGCGCACATTCCTGTTCATGCCGGAGAGCGCATACGGACCGACGAACAACTGCATCGGCATCGGCGACGAGCTGCTCAAGCGCGGCCACCGGGTCGTCTTCGCGGCGGAGTCGTCGTGGAAGGGCAAGCTGGCCGCGCTCGGCTTCGAGGAGGACCTCGTCGACCTCGCGCCCAGCGACCCGGACGCGCCCGAGGAGGACGCCGGCGCGTTCTGGAAGGACTACATCCGCCAGGTCTCGCCGGAGTTCGCGAAGCCCACCGCCGAGCAGCTCGAGACGGTCACCCGCCCCATCTGGGAGGAGCTGATCGCCGGTGCGCAGTACAGCGAGCCGCAGCTCAAGGACATCATCGAGCGCACGCGGCCCGACGTGATCATCGAGGACAACGTGCTCACCTTCCCCGCGCTCACCACCGCCGGGGTGCCGTTCGTGCGCATCGTCTCCTGCAACCCGCTCGAGGTGCCGGGAGACGGCATCGCCCCCGTGTTCTCCGGTCTCCCCGCGACCGACGCCGCGGCCCACGCCGCCTTCCGCGCCGAGTACGATCGCACGCACCGGGAACTGTGGTCGTCCTTCGACGTCTGGGTGCAGCAGCAGGGCACCCCGCCGCTGCCCGACCTCGAGTTCGCGCACCCCGGCGACCTCAACCTCTACGTCTACCCCGAGGTTCTCGACTACACCGAGGAGCGCCCGCTCGATGCGAGCTGGCAGCGACTCGAGTCGTCGGTGCGGCGAACGGATGCCGCGCCCGAGATACCCGAGGACCTGCTCGCCTCGGGCAGGCCCCTGATCTACTTCAGCCTGGGATCGCTGGGCAGCGCCGATGTGGCGCTGATGCGCCGTGTGATCGCCGCCCTCGACGGGGGCGACTACAGCGTGATCGTGTCCAAGGGCCCGCTGCACGACGAGCTGGAGCTGCCGGAGGGCATGTGGGGCGCCGAGTTCCTCCCGCAGACGCGGATCGTGCCCCTCGTCGACCTCGTGATCACGCACGGCGGCAACAACACGGTGACCGAGTCGCTGCACTTCGGCAAGCCGATGCTCGTGCTCCCGCTCTTCTGGGACCAGTACGACAACGCGCAGCGTGTGCACGAGAAGGGCTTCGGCCGGCGCATCGACACCTACGGGTTCGCGCCGGAGGAGCTGCGCGAGGCGGTGGACGCGGTACTCGCCGACTCCGCTCTGCGCGACCGCGTCGCATCCGCCGGGGAGCGCATCCGGAGCGGCTCGGGGATCGTCCGCGCCGCCGACCTCATCGAGGGGCTCGCGCGATGACCGCGACCACGCACGCCGCCCACGCCCTGCGCGGCGCGAAGCCGACCGCCTTCTGGACCGACCAGCCCGACGCACCGGTGCCCGGGGAGTCCGTCGGCGGCGGCATCACCGCCGACCTCGTGATCGTCGGAGGGGGATTCACCGGGCTCTGGGCGGCCTGGCATGCACTCGACCGCGACCCCGGCCTCGACGTCGTGGTGCTCGAGGGCGAGTTTGTGGGATTCGGCGCCAGCGGTCGCAACGGCGGGTTCGTCTCGGCGTCGCTCACCCACGGGCTGGGCCACGGGCAGAACCTCTGGCCGAAGGACATCAGGGCGCTGCACGCCGAGGGCGAGCGCAACCTCGCCGACCTGATCGCCCAGGTGCGTGCGGCCGGGATCGACTGCGGTCTCAGCACGGTGGGCAAGACCAGCATCGCCGTCGAACCGTGGCAGGTCGACGACCTCGAGGCGGCCGCGCGGCTGGCGCGCGAGTTCGGCGAGGACGTCGAGCTGCTCAGCGGTGAGCAGATGCAGGCCGACGTGCACTCGCCGACCTACCTCGCCGGGCTGCGGTCGCGAACGGGCAACGCGATGGTCGATCCCGCACGGCTGGCCTGGGGGATGGCCGCGGCTCTCCGGGCCCGCGGCGTGCGCATCTTCGAGAAGTCGGCGGTGAGCTCGATCACGAAGACGGGCGGCTCGGTGGTGCTGCGGGTGGGCGCGGACGACGTCACCGCCCGCCAGGCGGTCATCGCGACCGCGGCCTACAAGTCGCCCCTGCGCCGCCTCAACTGGTGGATCATGCCGCTCTACGACCACGTGCTGATGACCCGCCCGCTCAGCGCGGCGGAACTGGAGAGCATCGGCTGGTCGCAGCGCCAGGGCCTCACCGACGCGGGCAACCAGTTCCACTACTACCGGCTCAGCGACGACAACCGCATTCTTTGGGGCGGCTGGGACGCCGTGTACTACAAGGGCAGCCGGGTGGATCCGGCGCTCGAGCAGCACGGCGGATCCCACGAGCTGCTCGCCCGCCAGTTCTTCGAGACCTTCCCGCAGCTCGCCGACGTGACCTTCACACACCGCTGGGCGGGCCCGATCGACTCGACGAGCCGGTTCACGGCCGCCTACGGGACGAGCCACGGCGGATCGGTGGCTTTCGCCGCCGGGCACACCGGTCTCGGAGTGGGTGCCGCCCGCTTCTCGGCCGAGGTCGCGCTCGACCTGCTCGCGGGCAGACCCACCACCCGCACCGCCTACGGCATCGTGCGGAGCAAACCCGTGCCCATCCCGCCCGAGCCGGTTCGCAACCCCCTGGTGCAGTTCACCCGCTCCCGCCTGCTCAAGGCCGACGACAACGCGGGCAGGCGCGGCCTCTGGCTGCGCACCCTCGACCACTTCGGCGTCGGCTTCAACTCCTGACCCCCGCACCAACAGAAAGCGCACACCCCATGACGACAGGCACCTACATCGGCGGAGAATACCGCGACGGCACGGGAACGACGGCGACACTCGTCGACCCGGCGACGGGGGAGGGCTTCCGCGAGATCGTGCAGTCCGGCGCCTCCGACGTGAACGACGCGGTCGAGGCGGCGCGCGCCGCCGCTCCCGCGTGGGCGGCACAGACCCCGGGCCAGCGGGCGCGGGTACTGCTCCGACTCGCCGACGCGATCGAGGCGGATGCCGAGGAGCTGACGAGAATGGAGGTGACCGAGTCGGGCAAGCCCTGGACGACGATGCTCGACGGCGAGATCCCCTTCGCCGCCGACAACCTCCGCTTCTTCGCCGGAGCGGCGCGCTCCCTCGACGGCACCGGCGCCGGTGTGTTCAGCGAGGGATACACCTCGATCATGACGCGCAGGCCGGTCGGTGTCGTGGCGGGCATCACGCCGTGGAACTTCCCGCTCATCATGGCGCTCTGGAAGGCGGGCCCGGCCCTCGCCGCGGGCAACACCGCCATCCTGAAGCCGGCGCCCGCGACCCCCTCGACGACGCTGCGACTCGCCGAGCTCGCGACGCAGTGCGGACTCCCCGCCGGTGTGCTCGGCGTCGTCACCGGCCTGGCCGATGTGGGATCCGCCCTCGTCTCGCACGACGGCATCGACATGGTGAGCGTCACCGGCTCCACCTCCACGGGACGCGCGGTGATGCAGGGCGCCGTCGCCGGCACCAAGCGCGTGCACCTCGAACTCGGCGGCAAGGCCCCGGCGATCGTCTTCGCCGATGCCGACATCGACCACATGGCGCACGCGCTCGCGCTGGGCGCCACCTACAACACGGGACAGGACTGCACGGCGGCCACCCGGGTCTACGTGCAGCGCTCGGTCATGGCCGATGCCGTCGCCGCCCTCGAGGCGCAGCTCGTGCGTGTTGTTCTCGGCTCGCCCTACGACCCCGCGACCGAGATCGGCCCGCTCATCTCCTTCGCCCACCGCGACCTGGTGCACGGCTTCGTGACCCGGGCCACCGATGCGGGTGCCCGCGTCGTCACGGGCGGCGCCTTCGGAGACGGGCCCGGCGCGTTCTACCGGCCCACCCTCATCGTCGGGGCCGCGCAGGACTCCGAGATCGTGCAGGGGGAGGTGTTCGGCCCGGTGCTCGTCGTGCTGCCCTTCGACAGCGAGGAGGACGCGATCGCCCTGGCCAACGACAGCAGGTACGGACTCGCCTCCTCGGTCTGGACCACCGACGTCGGCAGGGCCATCCGCGTCAGCCACTCGCTCGACGTCGGCGTGACCTGGGTGAACGACCACCTGCCGCTCGCGTCGGAGGCGCCGCACGGCGGTGTGAAGGGCTCCGGATTCGGCAAGGACATGAGCATCGAGCCGCTGCTGGACTACTCGGTGACGCGGCACCTGATGATCCGGCACGCGCTCCCGCCCGAGACGACCGGCTTCCGACCGGCGTAGCGCGGCGGGCCGCGCCGGGCGTGCAGAATAGAACCATGCGCATTCATATCGCGACCGACCATGCCGGACTCGAGTTCAGCGAAGACCTCCAGAACCACCTCACGGCGGCCGGCCACGACGTGGTCGACCACGGGCCGACCAGCTACGAGCCCCTCGACGACTACCCGAGCTTCTGCATCAACGCCGCGCTCGCGGTGGTGAAGGACCAGGCCGCCGGCGTCGAGGCGCTCGCCGTGGTCTTCGGCGGATCGGGCAACGGCGAGCAGATCGCCGCGAACAAGGTCACCGGCGCGCGCGCCGCGCTGGTGTGGAACGTCTCGACCGCGGAGCTCGCCCGCCAGCACAACGACGCCAACGTCATCTCGATCGGAGCGCGCCAACACACGGTCGACGAGGCGAAGCTCTTCATCGACACCTTCATCAACACCCCCTTCTCGGGCGAGGAGCGCCACGCTCGCCGCATCGCGCAGCTCGCGGAGTACGAGACCACGGGCGCCATCGCCGGCCACCAGGTCGACTAGTGCCCGAGGGTCATTCCGTCCACCGCATCACGCGGCAGTTCGCACTCCACTTCGTCGGCAAGACGATCGCCGCGTCGAGCCCGCAGGGCCGCTTCGCAGGCGGCGCCGCGGAGATCGACGGCATGACCATGACCGACGCCAAGGCCGTCGGCAAGCAGATGTTCCTCGAGTTCGACCACCGCCTCTGGCTCCGGGTGCACCTGGGCATGTACGGGGCGTGGGACTTCGCGGGCGACATCACCGCGGATGCCACGGTCGCGTCGTCGAACGGAAGGATAGGTCAGACCAACCAACGGGGCACCACCCTCGACGACATCGAGGACTCGCTCGCGAGCATCGGCGCGCCGCGCCGGCTGCGCATGGCCGAACAGGAGCGTCTCGGCGAGGCACTCGACACCTTCCCTCCCGAGCCGATCGGCGCCGTGCGCGTGCGGCTGCTCGCGAGCGACACCGTCGCCGACCTGCGCGGCCCGACGGCCTGCGAGGTGCTGCAGCCGGAGGAGGTGCAGGCCGTCATCGCGAAGCTCGGCCCCGACCCGCTGGTCGACGGCCACGACGAGGGCCGCGACCGCTTCGTCGACCGCGCCATCACGAAGGGCACGCCGATCGGCCTGATCCTGATGGACCAGAGCGTGGTCAGCGGCATCGGCAACGTCTACCGCGCCGAGCTGCTCTTCCGCGCCCGCCTCGACCCGCACAAGCCGGGAAAGCTGGTTCCGCGCGAGACGCTCGTCGCCCTCTGGGACGACTGGACCTACCTGCTCGACATCGGCGTGAAGACCGGCCAGATGATGACCATGGACGACCTCAGCGACGAGGACTACCGCAACGCCCTCGCCCACCGCGACGACCGCCACTGGGTCTACCACCGCACGGGCAAGCCCTGCCGGGTCTGCGGAACGCCGATCGTGATGGAGATGGCCGCGGGGCGCAAGCTCTACTTCTGCCCGACCGATCAGACGTAGGGCCCCGATCTGCCAAGCTTGACCCCATGCGTCACACCCCCACCTATGTTCTGACCGACACCGACGAGGTGAAGCGCCTCGTGCGCGAGAACCCCTGGGCCACCTTCGTGTCGAACACGGCCGCCGGTCTCGTCGCGTCGCACTACCCGGTGGTGCTCGAGGAGACCGAGGGGGCGATCAGCATCATGAGCCACGTCGGCCGCCCCGACGAGACCCTGCACGAGCTCGGCCAGCACGAGATGCTCATGATCATCCAGGGGCCGCACGGCTACATCTCGCCCGGCTGGTACGCGAACGAGGACTTCGTCCCCACCTGGAACCACGTGACCGCCCACCTCTACGGAACGCCGGAGATCCTCAACGACGAGGAGAACTTCCGCGTGCTCGACGACCTCGTCGACCATTTCGAGACGCAGCTCCCCGAGCCGGTGAGTCTCGACATCGACGAGCGGCAGGCGCGCCGTATCGCGAAGGGCACCGTAGGCATCCGCTTCGTGGTGACCCGCTTCGACGCGCGTCTCAAACTCAGCCAGAACAAGGCGCCGGAGGTGATCGAGCGGATCATCGCGGCCCTCGAGTCGGACGGGCCCTTCGCCTCGGTGCCGCTCGCCGTCGAGATGCGCCGGGTGCGCGACGCCGTCTCGCCCGCCGCGCCTCGCACAGACACCGACCAGGAGAACCATGCTGCTTCGTGACACCCGCGTCTCCGGAGGTTCGGGGGAGCCCGTCGACGTGCGCATCGAGAACGGGGTGATCGTCGCGATCGGCCCGCCCGGCTCCCTCTGGGACGACGGCGAGGCGCGCGAGCTCGGCGGCCGTTGGATCTCGCCCGGGCTCTGGGACAACCACGTGCACTTCAGCCAGTGGGCGCTCGTGCAGCAGCGTCTCGACGTGTCGTCCGCGGGATCGGCCCGCGAGGCGGTCGCCCTGGTCGTCGAGGAGCTGCAATCGGCGGATTCCGATCCCGGCAGCGCCCTGCCGTTCATCGGCTACGGCTTCCGCGACGGGTTGTGGCGCGACGAGCCCACCGTCGAGGCTCTCGACGCGGTCGGAGGGCGGCGTCCGATCGTGCTGGTCAGCGGCGACCTGCACTCGGTCTGGCTCAACTCCGTTGCGCTCGCGCTCTACGGTCACCCCGGGGCGACCGGCCTGCTCGTCGAGGAGCCCGCATTCGAGATCACCCGCCGCCTCGGCATCGTCGCGGACGAGCTGCTCGACCTCTGGGTCGACGCCGCCGCCACGCAGGCCGCGAGCCGGGGAGTGGTCGGCATCGTCGACCTCGAGATGGCGTGGAGCCTCGACGCCTGGACGCGGCGCATCGAGGGCGGCACCCGCTCGCTGCGGGTCGAGTTCGGCATCTACGCGCAGCACCTCGACCGGGCCGTCGCTCTGGGACTGCGCACGGGCGACCGGGTGAACGACAGGCTCACCGTCGGCCCGCTCAAACTGATCACCGACGGCTCGCTCAACACGCGCACCGCGTACTGCTTCGACGAGTACCCGGGGCGCGAGGGCGCCGAGAACTCCTTCGGCCTGCTCACCCTGCCGCCGGAGGAACTGCTGCCGCTGATGCGCCGGGGGGCCGCCGCCGGGATCGTCCCGACCGTGCACGCCATCGGCGACCACGCCAACTCCATCGCCCTCGACGCCTTCGCCGCGATCGGCACCGGCGGCAGGATCGAGCACGCGCAGCTGCTCGCCGACGACGACCTCGCCCGTTTCGCGACGCTCGGCGTGGTGGCGAGCGTGCAGCCCGACCACGCCCTCGACGACCGTGACGTGGCCGAGCACCACTGGTCGGGACGAACCGGGCGCGCGTTCCCCTTGCGCAGCCTGCTCGACTCCGGCGCGACCCTCGCGATGGGCTCCGACGCGCCCGTGTCGCCGCTCGACCCGTGGGTGACCATCGCCGCCGCCGTGGCCCGCTCGCGCGGCGACCGCGAACCCTGGCATCCGGAGCAGCGCATCTCGACGGCGGAGGCACTCGCCGCGAGCACGCGCACGACCGTGGCCGTCGGGCAGCCCGCCGACCTGATCGTCACCGACGACGACCCGCTCACCGCGCCCGTCGACGCCCTCCGGCACCAGGTCGTGGCGGCCACACTCCTGGGCGGCGAATTCACCCACGACACCCTCTGACAACGGCACGGGAAAGTGGTGGAATGAGCCGGTGGCCACTCTCAACGCTGTGCACCCCTTCCCGCTCGAGGTACGTCCCGGACTGCGACTCGAACTGGTCTCCGCGACGGTCGCGCCGGAGTGGCTGGCTCTCGTCGAACGCAACCTCGAGCGGCTGGCCCGCTGGGAGCCGTGGGCCGGTCTCAGTCAGAATCTCGCCGGGATCCGCCTCTATCTGGCGTGGCAGGCGCAGTCCTTCGCCTCCGGCACGGCCGTCCCGCTGCAGATCCGCCTCGACGGGGTTCTGGTGGGCAGCTGCTCCGCGCGCATCGACAAGGTGGAGGGCACGGCCGAGATCGGCTACTGGATCGACGCCGGTGTCGAGGGACGCGGGATCGCCGCGCAGAGTGTCGGCGCACTGGTCGGCTACCTGCAGGAGCGCGGGGACATCGAGCGGATCCAGGCCCGGACCGCGGCGGACAACGCGCGCAGTCGGGCGCTGCTGGAACGGCTCGGACTCGAGTTCGAGGGGGTGCTGCGCAGCTCGCAGCGCATCAACGGCGGCCGGGCCGACATGGCGATGTACGCGGTGATCGCCGCTTGACGTGCATCACGCCGGCCGAGTGGGTGAACTCGACCGGCGTGAGGAACGTGCGGTGCCGTGCTACTTCGTGGCGAGGTGCGCGAAGAGGAACCAGCGGTCCTTCTCGAGGCCGCGTGCGATCTCGATCGCCACGTCCTGGCTCACGGCGTCGAGCTCGGCGAGTTCCGCGACGGCGGTGCGCACGGTGACCAGGGTCGCGTCGATCGAGGCGATGATCTGCGCGATCACGACGTCGGACTGCTGGAAGCCGGCGGCCAGCGGCGGGTTCGTCGCCTTGGCGCCGACCGTCTGGATGCGCACGTCGAGGGGGAGTCCGAGGGCGACGACGCGCTCCGCGGCGGTGTCCGCGTAGTCGTGGGCGTGCTCGACGACCTCGTCGAGGAGCTCGTGCACGGCCTGGAAGTTCGCGCCGCGAACGTGCCAGTGGGCCTGCTTGCCGTCGACCGCGAGGGCGGTGAGGTCGACCACTACCGGTCCGAGGAACTGGGCGACGCCCGAGACGATGTCCGCGTCGATGGAACTCTGGGGAACTACCTGTACTTCGGTCATGGTGTGACTCCTTGTGTCGCTCGCTCTGTGACGCTCACAAATGGCGTCGACTTCTCGTACAACCGTACTCAGCCCGCTGTATTCCGCAACGAAGCTGAGGCATGGCTAAGGAAGGCGACACTTCCTTAGGTGGGGTTAACCCCCGCACTCCCGGTGTGCTGGCCTGCTGCCGGCGGTGGCTCCCTTCCGCTTGGCTGGACCCATGACCATTTCAGACACGGCACAATTGACCGCGATGCCGCAGACCGCCCCGACCCCGCTCGCCCGCTACGGGCGCATGTGGCGCGCCGTGCCGCGCGAGCTCGGCTTCCTCGCCCTCACTCTCCCGGTCGCCCTCGCCGGCTTCATCACCACCCTCACGCTGTTCGGCACCGGACTGGGCACCATCGTCACGTTCTTCCTCGGAGTGCTGCTGCTCATCGCCACCCTCTACGTCTCGCGGGGCTTCGGAGTGCTCGAGCTCACCCGGCTGGAGTGGGCGGGCCGCCCGCCGATCAGACGGCCCGAGTGGGCGGATGCGCCGCTCGGCTTCTGGGGACGGCTGAAGTACGTTCTCGGCTCGGGCCACTACTGGCTCTACCTGCTGCACACCATGGTGGTCAACTTCGTCGTCTCGCTCGCCACCTGGACGATCACGGTGATCTGGCTGTCGCTCGCCTTCTCCGGTGTCACCTACTGGTTCTGGGAGTTCTCACTGCCCGATCGCGGCGTGGAGTGGTACCTCGTGACGCGCCTCGTGGGCGACGCCCCGGCCCGGGAGGGCCTCGAGATCGTCATGGTGACGGTGCTGGGCATCTTTTTCACCGCGACCCTGCCCTTCGTCACCCGCGGATTGGTGCTGCTGCACGACGTGATCGCCCGGGTGACCCTCGGCGCCTTCGCCTCCGACTCGCTGCGTCGTCAGGTCGGCGACCTCGAGGCCTCGCGGGGCGCCGCGATCTCGGCCGAGGGGCACTCGCTGCGCCGCCTCGAGCGCGACATCCACGACGGACCGCAGCAGCGGCTCGTGCGCCTGCAGATGGACCTGGCCGCGGCCGACCGCAAACTCGACGCCGACCCGGCCGCCGCCCGCGAGCTGATCGGCGAGGCGATGCAGCAGTCGAAGGACGCCCTCGAGGAACTGAGGGCGCTCTCGCGCGGATTCGCGCCGCCGATGCTGCTCGACCGCGGGCTCGTCGCCGCGCTCGAGTCCGCCGCGGCGCGCAGCACGGTGCCGGTGCGCGTGTCGAGCTCGCTGCCGCAGGGGCTGGAGCTGCCGCAGGAGATCGAACGGAACGCCTACTTCGTGGCCAGCGAGGCCCTCGCGAACGCGGCCAAGCACTCCGGGGCGAGCGCCGTCGAGGTGACGGTCGCGCTGCGCCGGGTCGTCGAGACCGACCAGACCTGGCTCGACGTGGTCATCACCGACACCGGACGCGGCGGAGCGGGCCTCGTGCCCGGGCACGGCCTGGCCGGCATCGAGGAACGGTTGCGCGGACTCGGCGGCGTCCTCGAGCTCACGAGCCCTGCGGGCGGACCCACAACGCTCGGCGCGCACCTGCCCCTCACAATCGGATTCCCCGCCTCCGCCGCGGACTCCTCCGATACGCCTACGCTGGGCCGATGACCCCAATCGCCCCGGCCCTGCGCGTGGTGGTCGCGGACGACTCGGTGCTTCTGCGCGAGGGACTCGTGCGCGTGCTGGTCGAGGCCGGATTCGACGTGGTGGGCTCCTACTCCAACGCCGACGACCTCCTCGCCGCCCTGGCGGGGCTGGTCCCCGATGTCGCGATCCTCGACGTGCGGATGCCGCCGACCTATCGGGACGAGGGTGTGCGCGCGGCCATCCGTGCCCGAGAGCTCCAGCCCGGACTCGGCATCCTGCTGCTCTCGCAGTATGTGGAGTCCGCGTACGCGCAGGAGCTGCTGGGCTCCGGGGGTGCCGGCATCGGCTACCTGCTCAAAGACCGGGTCGCCTCGCTCGAGGAGCTGGACGACGCCGTCTCGCGCATCGCCTCGGGCGGGACCGTGCTCGATCCAGAGGTGGTGGCGCAGCTGCTGGGACGCCGGCACGATCCCCTCGCCACCCTGACCCCGCGGGAGCGCGAGGTCTTGGCGCTCATGGGCGAGGGGCGCACGAACGCGGCCATCGCATCCGCTCTCTTCATCGGAACCGGCGCCGTGGAGAAGAACGTCACGGCGATCTTCCAGAAGCTGGGGCTCGACGACTCGGGCACCGATCACCGCCGTGTGCTCGCGGTGCTCGCCTGGCTGCAGCGCTGAGGCGACGCGGTCTCAGCGCAGCGAGCCGATCGTCATCACAACGCTGCGGGTGGTGCGCACACTGCGCTCGGCGAGCGCGGCGTAGACGATGATCGGCACTCCGCCGACGCCCGCCCAGACCCACCACTCGGTGAGTTCGTACACGGAGCGGATCTGCGGCGCGAAGGTCGTCGCCGCGTGCACGAGCACCACGACGGCGCCGATCAGCACGGGCGCCTGCAGGCGCAGCCGCACTCCGGAGACGAACACCAGCACCGCGACGAGCCCCACGGCCACGAGCCGCCAGACCGGGCGGTCGCCGTCGGTGAGCAGCAGCGAGGGGAGCAGGAGCACGCCGATTCCGGTGCCGAGGGTCGTCCAGCTATTCGAGGAGGGTACCCGAACCAGCGTGAATCCGCCCACCACGAGCAGCGCCCCGGCGATCGGAAGGGTGACGAGCTCCAGCGGGTCGACCCGGCCGGCGAGGAGGGCCGTCGTCGCGGCCACGAGTGCGAAGGCGAGCGCCGTCCAGCGGATGGACGGGCTCAGCAGCGGGCGGTCGAGGACCGACGCGAGGACGACGAGCACGGAGAAGGCGCAGACGACGGCGACGGCGCGCAGCGCTCCGAACCGCGGGTCGCCGAAGCCGACCGTCTCGATGGCGAGCACCACCGCCATCGCGACCAGAAGCATCGCCCGGGCCGACCACAGGCGGGTTGCGGGGACCGCGGCGATGGTGCGGGTCTGCGCGACGGCGGCGACCGCGAGCACGGCCGCGAGACCGGCCACCCAGGCGTCGACGGTGAGAACGGAGGCACGTCCTCCGAACAGCTCGATCGCCGTGCGGCAGAGCCCGGTGGCGATCATCCCGGCGAACCCGGCGAGGGCGACGGCGTCGAGGTAGCGGCGTATCGCGCCCGCGCCGGGCAGCAGGCTGCCGGCGAGCAGCAGCACGGCGGAGATCAGCACGACCGTGAGCGCGCGGACGGGGGAGCCCGAGGCGCCGGCGACCCCGATCGGCACCAGCGCCACGAGCAGCGCACCCAGAACGAGGTTCGCGGACGCGCGCGACGCGGCCTCCCCGTCGAGGGCCGCACCGTCGTGGACCGCGCCGGAGCGGGCCCCGCGCCAGAGCGCCAGCGCCACGAGCAGCAGGATCCCGGCCACCGGCAGCACCCACGCCTCGACCGGTGCGGAGACCTCGTTCGCGAGCCGCCACCACAGCGCGGCGGTCGCGAGAACCAGTGCGACCCAGCCGAGGTGTTTGCGCGACCCCCGCGCCGTGACGAACCCGTCGGGCGACACCGCGCACAGCATCGTGGCGATCGCGGCCAGCAGCAGCGCAAGCCATTCGGCGCCGAAGCCGACGGCGGAGAACAGCCCGATGACCCCCACGCCGGCCACCCCCAGGTCGAGGGCGATGCGCGGGACCTCGGGGCGCCGGATCGTCGTGGCGAGAGCGGCCGCCGCGACGAGGAGCGCGGCGACGACCGCGACCAGCGAGCGGATGTCGTCGTGTGCCCGCGTGAGAACGGCCACGGAGTCGAGGATCCAGAACACCGCGGGTGCGGTGGCGACCCCGGCGACCGCCCGCTCGACGGGGAAGCCGCCGGCGGCACGCGGGACCAGCCAGGCGAGGAGGGCGCCGAGCGTGGCCGCGCCGAGCAGCACACTCGTGGCCGGCTCCGGCAGGAGGGTCCTGGCCTGCGGATCGAAGGCGAGGAGCACCCAGACGGCGGTCGCTCCAGGGGCGCCGACCGACGCGCCCAGCGCGAACAGGGTATGCCTGTCGGTGGACGACAGTCGCACCGAGCCGGGGATCGACGCGACGGCGATCAGGAGGACACCGAGGATCGAGACGGACCGCACGGTATCGATCGCGGCCGCCGTCGTCGCGACGGTGCCGCTCTCGAACGACGGCTGGTACGCGCCGGCGGCCACGGCGATGAATGCGAGAACGGCCGCCACGCCGAGCAGCGTCGCGCGGTAGGCCGCGACTCCGGCAGGAGCGGGCCAGACGAGGGGAGCGGTCGGGGCCGCCGGCGACCCGGGCTGCGCGGCGATCGGCGCCCCGGCCGGGAGCGCAGCCACCGGCGCGACCGCTCCACCCGGCACCACGACCACACGAGCCCGCCGCGCCGCGACGAGCAGCGCGATCGCCACGAGCGATCCGGCGAGCCAGGTGCCGGTGCTCGCCCACGACACCGCATAGCCGAGCGCGCCCGACACGGCACCGGTGACGGCGAGCGGCAGCCCGACGGCCCGGGCGGCGGCACCGCGGAGCAGGATCAGCGCGAGGGCGAGCGTCGCCAGCAGCAGCCACCCGGCCGTCACGGCCCCGGCCGAGCCCAGCAGCGGAACCGCGGCGACCAGCACGGTGCAGCAGGCCCAGACCAGCGCGCCGCGGAAGCGCCGCACGGTGCCGGTGGCGGCCGCGACGCCGGCGCCGAGCGCCCCGACAACGGCGAGTGCGAGAACGGAGCCGAGCGCCGAAGCGGATGCCGGGGCGACGTCGTCGAGTACGGCCGCCTGCCAGACGTCGCCCAGCGAGAGCAGCACGGCCTGCACGACGAGCACGAAGGCCTGCGTCGCGGGCGCCACCACGGCGACCGCGGCGACAACCGTCGCCGCGACACCGGCCGCGCCCAGAACCCGCCCGACCGCGCTCTCCCGGCCGGTACGGCGCAGCGCCACGAGCAGCACGAGCAGGATCGCGGTCGATCCGGCCGCCGCGACCACGAGGGCGACCTCCACCGGGAGGGCGCGGTACGCCGCCGTTGCCACGCCCGCGGACAGTGCCAGGCCCGCCAGGGCGGAGAACCCCGCCGCGAAGCCGCGCAGCAGGGGCGACGGGCGCGAGGCGCGCACGAGCAGGGCCGCGTGGGCGGCGGCGACGACGGTCACCCCGGCGAGCGCGGGGAGCACCGCGGCCTCGACGCCCGGAGCGATCACGAAGGCGGTGCAGAAGCTCAGGCCGAGTCCCACGCAGGCCACGGAGAAGGCGACGATCCTCTCGGGGAGGCGGGGCGCCGCATCCGCCGATGTTCGATCGACGAGGGGATGCACCAGCCCCGCCAGACCCGCGGCGAGGAGGGCGAGGTAGACGCGGGTCGCGTCATCGAGCGGGGCCGACAACCCGCCGGTCACGAGCGCGACGCCGGGGGCGAATGCGGCGAAGGCGACGATGCTCGGCACGCGCAGGCGCGAGAGGCGGTGCCAGAGCAGGAAGCCCGCGGAGCTGAGCACCAGGGCGCCGCCCCAGTAGAGCAGCGGGTCGCCGGATGCGCTGCCGAACAGGTTGTTGGCGCGCACGGCGAAGGCGTCGAGGTAGACGAGCACCACGGCGAAGACCGCGATGCCCTCCGCGGTGTTGGTGAGCCGGCCGCGGCGCAGCAGGGAGGCGACGGCGAACGCCGTGACGGTGACCGCGCCGATCACGATGCTGCGGCCGACGATGCCGTAGTTGGTGAAGGCGTAGAGCAGGAAGAAGACGGCGGCGACCGAGACCAGGGAGATGCCCACGACCAGCAGCAGCACCTGCACGCTCGATCGGCGGGACTCCCGCGGGGCGGCCGGGGTCGACGCCGGCGCGGGCGGTGGTGGAGGGGCGCCCATGGCTCCGAGGCCCGCCTGCGGGGTCGGAGGCGTCGCGATCGGCACGCGCACGCTCACCGTCGGCTGCGGCGCGAGAGGGTGCGCAACGATGCGCTGTGCGGGATCGGGCTGCGCGGCCAGGGCTCCGTGTCGCTCCGCGTCGCGACGCTCCCGCGCACGCCGCTGCAGTGCGACGGGGCTGTCGTAGCGGATGCGGCCGATCAGCTCGCGGCGCCGGTCGAGCAGGCCGGCTGCGCGAGCCGAGACCGCGGCCAGCTCCGTCGCGGCGGGGTGGCGCAGGTCGAGTTCGCAGGAGGGGCAGACGGCGCCCCGGAGCTCCGCGAAGCAGGCCGGGCAGAGGGTGGTGTCGGTGAGCTCGAGCGCGCGCCGGGGGAAGCGGTTGAATCCGCTGTGTTCGGCGAATCCACTCTCAGAATCGGGCATTGACGTGAGGCTCCCTCGGAAGTGTGAGTACAGAGTAATGGATCGGCGGCGGCGCGACGGCGATGCGACGCATCCGGTGCACAGACGGCACCTGGGGACAATCCGCGCTATTTCCTACTTCCGGAGGGTTACAGGGTCAGTGGAGTGCTGCGACCATGAGGGATGGACGATCGCACCGATGAGCTGGAGACGGCCCATCGCTCCGCCCACAACTCGACCGTCCTCACCGTGATCACCGTGCTGTTCGGCATCGTCTGGGTGGCCGACGGCGGCCAGCTGCCCGGGTGGCTCGTCTCCGGGTGGTTCCTGCTGGTGATCCCGCTCAACCTGTACCTGATGTTCATGTTCCGCCGCCGCTACCGTCATCTGCTCGAGCGCACCGACGAGAATCCCGCCCGCCCCGAGACCTGACCCCGCGCCCGCCCGACCGGGCCTGAATGACGCTATGCGTCGGGGTGGGGCGTGAGGCGAAACGGGAGTAACTAGTGTCGTGTGACATGACCTCATCCCGTTTCGATGCGATCACTCGCGATCGGCTCAGCCGACCCGGCAGCCGCAAATGGAGCCTTTACCCCGGAACCATCGGCGCCTGGGTGGCCGAGATGGACTTCGGAACCGCCCCGGCTGTCACCGAGGCGCTGCACCGCGCCGTCGACGAGGGCGACCTCGGCTACCTCGCCCCGCACACCACCCGCCGCATGGCGGAGGCCACCGCGCAGTGGCTGCTCGACGACAGCGGCTGGCGGATCACGCCGGAAAACATCCACCCCGTGTCCGACGTGATGGCCGCCCTCGAGGTGGCGATCACCAAGTTCTCGCCCGACGGCACCGGCGTGATCATCCCGACTCCCGCGTACATGCCCTTCCTCAGCTTCGTGCCCACCCTCGGCCGCGACGTCTTCGAGGTTCCCGGCCTGGTGGAGGACGGGCGCTGGAGCCACGACCTGGCGGGCATCGACGCCGCCTTCCACGCGGGCGCCCGCACCCTGATCCTCTGCAATCCGCAGAACCCGACCGGCACGGCGATCGGCCGGGAGGAGCTGGAGGCGATCGCGGAGATCGTCGACCGCCACAACGGCCGCGTATTCGCCGACGAGATCCACTCGCCGCTGCGCTACGGCACCACCCCGCACATCCCCTACGCGTCGCTCTCCGCCGTCACCGCGAAGCACACCATCACCGCGACCTCGGCGTCGAAGGCGTGGAACCTGCCCGGCCTCAAGTCGGCCCAGCTGATCACCTCCAACCCGGCCGACGAGGAGCTGTACCAGATCTTCGGCTTCGCCGTGCTGCACGGCGCCTCCACGCCCGGCGTGATCGCGGCGGCCGCCGCCTACAACGACGGCAGGGAGTGGCTCACCGAGGTGTGCGAGTACCTCGATGGCAACCGCACAGCCCTGGCCGAGCTGCTCGCCGAGCACCTGCCCGAGGTGGGCTACACCGCACCCGACGCCACCTACATCGCCTGGCTCGACTGTACGAGGCTCGGCATCGAGGGATCGATCGCCGACTTCTTCCGCACCGAGGCGGGCGTCACCATGACCGACGGCGCGCTCTGCGGGGCGGGCTACGAGAACCACGTGCGGTTGATCTTCGCGATGCCGCGGCCGATTCTCGAGGAGGCCGTGATCGCGATGGCGGATGCCGTGCGCCGAGTGAGGGAGACCCGATGACAGTTCCAGACGACCACAGTGTCGATTCCCCCGAGTACGACTGGGAGGGCTACGGCTTCGACACCCGGCAGGTGCACGCCGGGGAGTACGAGGAGCTCAACTCCGGCGCCCGGGTCACCCCGATCGCGATGACCGCCGGCTACCGCTTCGACTCCTTCGACGACGCCCGCGGACGCTTCGCCGGCGAGAACGACGGACTCATCTACTCGCGGCAGCGCAACCCCTCCGGCTCCGTCGCCGAGAAGCGCATCGCCTCGCTCGAGGGCGGCACCGAGGCGATCGTCGTCGCCTCCGGCCAGGCCGCGATCACCGCGGCGCTGCTCGCCCTCGCCCAGAACGGCGACCGGATCGTCTCCACCGCGAGCATCTACAGCGGCACCCGGATCCTCTTCGGCCGCAGCTTCGCGCGCTTCGGCGTCACCGTCGACTACGTCTGGGACGAGTTCGACGACGAGGAGTGGGACCGCGTCATCACGCCGCAGACGAAGGCCATCTTCACCGAGACCATCCCGAACCCGAAGAACGACATCGTCGACATCGACCGGGTGGCGGCGGTCGCGAAGCGGCACGGCATCCCGCTCGTGGTGGACAACACGATCGCCTCGCCCTTCCTCATCCGCCCCGTCGAGCACGGCGCGGACATCGTGGTGCACTCCTCGACCAAGTTCCTCAGCGGGCACGGCGCCGCCATCTCGGGGACGATCGTCGACGGCGGAACGTTCGACTGGGCATCCGCTTCACGCGACTACCCGTTGATCACCGCGCCCGCCGCACCGGGCCTGCCCTCGATCGCGGAGCGCTTCGGCGCCACCGCCTACGCGCGCGCCACCCGCGAGGCGGTCGTGAACGACATCGGCCCGGCCCTGTCGCCGTTCAACTCCTTCCTGCTGCACCAGGGCATCGAGACGCTGTCGCTGCGCATGGAGCGGCACCTCTCGAACTCGCTCGCCATCGCCGAGTGGCTCACCGGGCACCCGAACGTGGAGAGCGTCGACTACGCGGGACTGCCCGGCAACCCGCGCAGCGAGCTGGCGCAGCGCCTCTACGGCGGACGCAGCGGCTCGGTGTTCTCGGTCACCGTGCGCGGGGGAGAGGCGGGTGCCCGGCGGTTCCTCGACCGGCTGCGCGTGATCAGCCGCATGACCAACATCGGCGACACCCGCTCGATGGCCCTGCACCCGGCGACCACCACGCACCTCTCCTTCACCAGGGAGCTGCGCGACCGGCTCGGTATCTCGCCCGGCCTGATCCGCCTCTCCATCGGCATCGAAGACGTGAACGACCTCGTCGCCGACCTCGACCGCGCCCTGACCCTCTAGGACCCGCCCATGAAGACCAGCACCGACCGCATCCTGACCACCCATACCGGCAGCCTGCCGCGCACGCCCGCACTCACCAAGCTGCTCGTGGCGCGGGAGCGCGGCCGCGAGTACGACCGCGCCGATTTCGACCGGGAGGCCGCGACCGCCCTCGACCTGGTGCTCGACGGCCAGCTCGACGCGGGACTCGACGTGATCAACGACGGCGAGGTGCCGCGCGTCGGCTTCTCCACCTACGTCACCGAGCGGATGACCGGCTTCGGCGGGGTGAGCCGGCGCAAGCAGTCGCTCGACCTGCAGAAGTTCCCGGCCTGGGCGGCCTTCGGCGACAGCCAGATCGGGGTCGCCGACGACCTCGCCCGCGTCTGGGACACCGCGCAGGCGCAGACGGCCGTGCACTACGAGGACGACCTCGCCGGCATCACCTCCGACCTCGACGCCTTCGACCGCGGGCTCGCACCACGCGCCGGCCGCTACACCGAGACCTTCGTCTCCGCCGCCTCGCCCGGCATCGTCACCACCACCATGCTGCGCGCCGCCGACAACCCGGACTACGCGGACGACCGCGACTACGTCCTCGCGGTGGCCGAGGAACTGCGCAAGGAGTACGAGTACATCGTCTCGCGCGGCCATATCCTGCAGCTCGACGCCCCCGACCTCGCCATGGAGCGGGTGATCATGTTCGGCGACGACACACTCGAGGTGTTCCTCGACCGGGTGCGGCTGCACATCGAGGCGATGAACCTCGCACTCGTGAACATCCCCGCCGAGAAGGTGCGCCTGCACGTCTGCTGGGGCAACTGGCAGGGACCGCACCAGGACGACGTGCCCGTAGCCGACCTGCTGCCGCTGCTCTACGAGGCGAAGGTGGGCGCGCTCAGCATCCCGCTCGGCAACCCGGCGCACGAGCACGAGAACGTCGCCTTCCGCGACCAGCCGCTTCCGGACGGCATGCTGCTCATCCCCGGCGTGATCGACGTCACCACCAACTACCTCGAGCACCCGCAGGTGGTGGCCAACCGCATCCAGGCGGCCGTCGACGCGGTCGGCGACCCGGGCCGGGTCATCGCCGGCATCGACTGCGGGCTGGGCACCTTCGCCAGCTACGAGTTCATCGCCACCGACGTGGGCTGGGCGAAGCTGCGCGCACTGCGTGCTGGTGCGGACATCGCGAGCGCGCGCATCTGGGGCTAGCAGACCCCGCCACACGATTGCGCGGCCATTTTATCGTGCCGGCTCGCACCGCATCCGCTCGCCTGTAACGCGCTGCAACAGTTCGGAACGTGACGGAACAATCCGATGCGGTGCGCGGGGAATTGACATTCTGAATGCACACAGCAGCCCGTTTCGTCGTTAGGAACCACCCATCATGTCTGCACAGACACCCCTCGTCGCCCCGCCCAAGAAGCGCGGCAGACTCGTCGCCCTGATCGCACTGGCGGTCGTCGTCGTCGTCGCGATCGTGATCGCCATCAGCGTCGCCGTCGGCAACTCCGGCTCCTCGTCGCAGAACGCCTCCGGTGCCGGCGACAACGCCATCGCCTCCGGTCTCGGCTCCGCCGACCAGCCGGTGAAGATCGGCGTCGTGGGCGCCAGCGACCCCTACTGGGAGGACTACACCGACGCCGCCGCCGACGCGGGCATCGCGGTGGAGCTCGTGGACTTCACCGACTACGCGCAGCCCAACCCGGCGCTGACCGAGGGCGACCTCGACCTCAACCAGTTCCAGCACATCATCTATCTCGCGCAGTACAACGTCGAGGCCGACGAAAACCTCACCCCGATCGGTGCGACGGCGATCTACCCGCTCGGCCTGTACTCCACCCAGTACACCTCGCTCGACGAGATCCAGGAGGGCGAGACCGTCGCCATCCCGAGCGACGCCAGCAACCTGGCGCGCGGACTGCTCGTGCTGCAGGCCGCCGGACTGGTCGAACTCGAAGACGGCGGGAGCCCCTTCTCCACCGTCGACGACGTGCTCCCGAGCTCCCGAGTGCAGGTCACCACGCTGGAGGCCGCTCTCACCCCGACCTCCCTGCCGGACGTCGCCGCCGCGATCATCAACAACGACTTCGTCGAGGACGCCGGACTCAGCTTCGACGACGCGCTCTTCACCGACGACCCGGCAGACGAGAGCGCACAGCCGTACATCAACATCTTCGCCGCCCGCGCCGAGGACAAGGACAACGAGGTGCTCGCCGAGCTCGTCGAGATCTTCCAGACCACGAAGACCGTGACCGACGGAGTGCTCGAGGTCTCCGGCGGGTCCGCCGTGCTCGTGCAGACCCCGGTCTCCGAGCTCGCGGCGTCGCTGAAGAGCGTCGAAGAGGACTACGCCGCCGAGTAGGCGCCCACACGACACCGGGGGTGTCGACGGCCGCGGCCGTCGACACCCCTTCCGCAGTTCACGCACCACGAAGGAAGCCATGCCGATCATCGAGATCACCGACGTCACCAAGACGTTCCCGCCACGGTCGAGGGGCGAGGCGGCCGCCCCGGCGCTCGACGGCGTGAGCCTGTCGGTCGAGAAGGGCGACGTCTTCGGCATCATCGGCTACTCGGGTGCGGGCAAGAGCACGCTGGTGCGCCTGATCAACGCGCTCGAGAAGCCCACCTCGGGCAGCGTCGTCGTCGACGGCGTCGAGGTGAGCTCGCTCACGGAGAGCCGGCTCAAGGCCGTCCGGCGCGGCATCGGCATGGTCTTCCAGCAGTTCAACCTGTTCACCTCGCGCACGGTCTGGGGCAACATCGAGTACCCGCTGCAGGTCGCGGGCGTGCCGAAGGCCGAGCATCAGGCCCGGATCTCCGAGCTGCTGCACTTCGTCGGGCTCGTCGACCAGGCCCACGCCTACCCCGACCAGCTCAGCGGCGGCCAGAAGCAGCGGGTGGGAATCGCCCGCGCCCTGGCCACCTCCCCGGCGATCCTCCTCGCCGACGAGGCCACCAGCGCCCTCGACCCCGAGACCACCCGCGAGGTTCTCGCCCTGCTCAAGCGCGTGAACGCCGAGTTCGGCGTCACCATCGTGGTCATCACGCACGAGATGGAGGTCATCCGCTCGATCGCGAACAAGGTGGCCGTGATGGAGAAGGGCCGGGTCGTCGAGACCGGCGACGTCTTCGACATCTTCTCCGCCCCGCAGGCCGAGGCCACCCGGCGCTTCGTCTCGACGATCGTCACCTCGGTCCCCGACGGCGACGCCCTCGCGGCGCTGCGCCTGCGGCATCCCGGCCGCATCGTCACCTTCTCCTTCTCCGACGGCAGCACCTCGCAGTCCTCGGTATTCCTCACCCTGGGCGGGGCGGGGGTCGCTTTCGAGCTGGTCTACGGCGGCATCAACGAGGTGCAGGCGCGCACCTTCGGGCACCTGACCCTCGCGCTCACCGGCGACGACGCGGCGATCGACGCCGCGCTCGTGCGGATAGCCGATGTCGCCGACGTCACGGAGGTGGTGTGAGCATGGACCGCCTGATCGAACTCCTCCCCAAGCTCTGGACGTCCGTCGGGGAGACCTTCTACATCGTCGGCTTCGCGATGCTCGTGGGCGGCCTGCTCGGCCTGCTGCTCGGTCTCGGGCTGTACGTCAGCCGCCGCGGCAGCATCCTCGAGAACCGCTGGGTGTTCGGAATCCTGAACGTGCTCGTGAACACCTTCCGGCCGATCCCGTTCATCATCTTCGTCGCCGCCGTGCAGCCGCTCGCGCGCATCGTTGTGGGCACCGGCATCGGCAACAACGCCGTCACCTTCGGGCTCGCCCTCGCCGCGACCTTCGCGATCAGCCGCATCGTGGAGCAGAATCTGCTCACGGTGCAGCCCGGCGTGATCGAGGCCGCCCGCTCCGTCGGCGCAGGACCCTTCCACATCATCCGCACGATCCTGCTGCCGGAGGCGCTCGGACCGCTGATCCTCGGCTACACCTTCATCTTCGTCGCGGTCACCGACATGTCGGCGGTCGCCGGCCTGCTCGGCGGCGGAGGCCTCGGCAACTTCGCCATCCAGTACGGCTACCGCCTGTTCAACCCCACGGTCACCTGGGCGGCCGTGATCATCATCATCGTGCTGATCCAGCTCGTGCAGCTGCTCGGAAACTGGCTGGCCCGCCGGGTGATGCGCCGCTGACCGCGTGCGATCCTCCGGAAGCGGATGCCGGTGCCCTGGCCCGGCGGGACGGGCACCGCCCGCGTACAGTTGATCCAATGAGCACAACTGAGTCGACCACGCGCACCGGCGCCTTCAGCGCCGCGGAATCGCGCGCCATCCGGGCCGACTTCCCCATCCTCGACGCGGTGGTCAACGACTCGCCGCTGGTCTACCTCGACTCCGGCGCGACCAGCCAGAAGCCCCGCCAGGTGCTCGACGCCGAGCGCTCCTTCTACGAGCACGACAACGCGGCGGTGCACCGCGGCGCGCACATGCTCGCCGCCCTCGCCACCGAGTCCTTCGAGGACGCGCGCTCCACCGTCGCCCGCTTCGTGGGCGCGAAGGACGACGAGATCGTCTGGACGTCCAACGCCACCGAGGGCCTCAACCTGATCGCCTACGCGATGGGCAACGCCAGCCTCGGACGCGGGGGACCGGAGGCGCGGCAGTTCCGTCTGGCCGCGGGCGACGAGATCGTCGTCACCGAGATGGAGCACCACGCCAACCTCATCCCCTGGCAGGAGCTCGCGGCACGCACCGGCGCGACACTGCGCTACATCCCGATCCTCGACGACGGCTCGCTCGACCTGTCCGGCATCGACGCCATCGTGACCGCGAAGACCCGCGTGCTGGCCTTCACCCACGTCTCCAACGTGCTCGGCATCGTGAACCCCGTGGCGCAGCTCGTCGCCCTGGCGAAGGAGGTGGGCGCCCTCACTGTGCTCGACGCCTGCCAGTCCGCCCCGCACCTCGCCCTCGACCTGACGGCACTCGACGTGGACTTCGCGGTGTTCTCCGGCCACAAGATGCTCGGTCCCACCGGCATCGGTGTGCTGTACGGGCGCAGCCGCCTGCTGAACGCCCTGCCCCCCTTCCTCACCGGCGGCTCGATGATCACCACCGTGACCATGGACCGCGCGGAGTACCTCCCGGCACCCATGCGCTTCGAGGCCGGGACGCAGCGCATCTCCCAGGCCATCGGCCTGGCCGCAGCCATCCGCTATCTGCAGGGTGTCGGTCTCGACCGCATCGCGGCGCACGAGAGCATGCTCGGCGAACGTCTCGTCGACGGGCTCTCCGCTCTGCCCGGCATCCGCGTGCTCGGGCAGGCCGCGGGCAGCCACCGGGTGGGCCTGGCGAGCTTCGACGTGGCCGGCGTGCACTCGCACGACGTGGGGCAGTTCCTCGACGACCGGGGCATCGCCGTGCGGGTCGGCCACCACTGCGCCCAGCCGCTGCACCGCCGTCTCGGCGTCACCTCGTCCACGCGGGCGAGCACCTACCTGTACAGCACCGTCGACGAGGTCGACCAGCTGATCGCCGGCGTCTCCGGCGTCACCGACTTCTTTGGAGTACGCGCATGAGTTCCGCCGAATTGCAGTCGCTCTATCAGGAGCTCATCCTCGACCACTCGCGCCACCCGCAGGGCTTCGGCCTCGCGGAGGGCGCCAGCGCGCAGTCGCACCAGGTGAACCCCACCTGCGGCGACGAGATCACCCTGCAGCTGCACGTGGAGCCGGGCAGCGACGTGGTCACCCGGGTCAGCTGGGAGGGCCACGGCTGCGCCATCTCGCAGGCCTCGGCCTCGCTGTTCACCGAGATGGCCGACTCGCTCACCCTCGAGGTGATGCAGGAGCGCATCGACCTCTTCCGCACGGCCATGCGCTCGCGCGGGGCGATCGAGCCCGACGAGGAGCTGCTCGGCGACGCCGCGGCGCTCGGCGGGGTGTCGAAGTACATCGCCCGCGTCAAGTGCGCGATGCTCGCCTGGGTCGCCGCCGAGCACGCCGTGCTGCAGCTGCGCCCGGAGCTGGCGAGCACCGAGGCCTGACAGTCCGGCGCTGCGCGCGCGGTCGCGGCGCTCGGTCGCGACACGGGAGAAGGGGCAACCTTTGGCTGTTCCTGCGCCTCAGATAGGTCGGTTCTTCGCCCTACCGGTCGCGACCCTGGAGCAGGGGCAAGCTTCGGCTGTTCCTGCGCCCCAGATAGGTCGATTCTTTGCCCTACCGGTCGCGACACGGGCGAAGGGGCGAACTTTCGACCATCCCGGTACTCCGGAAGGTCGAAAGTTTGCCCCTGCTCTCTAGCGCGAGATCCGGTTGCGGCCGAGGTTCTTCGCCCGGTACATCGCGGCGTCCGCCGCGCGCAGCAGTTCCAGCGCGTTGTGGCCGGCCGCCGCCGCGGCGATTCCGATGGACGCCGTGACCACCACGGACTGACCCGACAGGGTCATGGGCTCCCGCAGTGCCTCGGCGATCCGCGTGGCGACGACATCCGCCGCGTCGATCGGGGTGTCCTCGCACAGGACGACGAACTCGTCGCCGCCGAGGCGCGCGACGGTGTCGTCCGCCCGGGTGGCCGCTGTGAGGCTCGCGCCGACGTGGACGAGAACGCGGTCTCCTGCCTCGTGCCCCAGGGAGTCGTTCAACGTCTTGAAGCCGTCGAGGTCGATGAAGAGCAGCGTCGAGGGCTGCCCCTGGGAGAACTTGGTGAGAGCCTGCTCGAGACGCTCCATGAGCAGGCGGCGGTTCGGCAGCCCGGTCAGCGGGTCGTAGACCGCGAGGGCGGCGAGCTTCGACTCGGCGCGGCGCAGCAGAGCACCGTCGAGGTCGCGGCAGAGTTCGGCGGCATCGACGTCGAGGTCGTTCCAGCTCACGGAGGAGCCGCTCACACTGCGGTTCCACGACGAGAACGAGGTGCGCGGCGACAGCGTCGACGCGCGGTTCTCGGGGGAGAGGTCGCCCAGCCAGTTCACCGAGTGCGCGATCTCGGGACGGAACCAGGCGATGTAGTCGCCCCGGCTTCCGAGCGGCATCACGATGAGCCCGGCGACCTCGGGCACGATCGCGGCGAGATCCGGGTGGTCCATCCCCAGGGTGTCGCTCACGACCGGCAGCGACCCGCCGGCGGCGGCGATCAGCGAGGCGAGTTCGGCGATGGCGGAGGGAGCGGGAGCGGTGCCGACCGTGCGCACCACGCCGTTCAGGCAGATCGCGGCGCCGGCGGCCGGAACGAGATCGAGCACGCTCAGTTCGCCGAACAGCAGCGCCTCGACCAGTTCGTTGTCGTCGGTGACCTGGGCGACGAGCCGGCTGCGCACCGCGCGGCGCTGCTCGTGCAGCTTCAGCCGTCCGATCTCGAGCATCGAGCTCAGCTGCAGCGCCACCTGGTTGGACAGCATCTCGAGCGCCTGGCGGAGCTCGAAGGGCACGCTGCGCGGCGTGCGGTGCGCACAGGTCACCATGCCGATCAGCGCGCCGTCGTGCACGAGCGACAGCGAGAGGGTCGAGGCCTGTCCCATGTTCCGCATGAACTCGAGGTGGTGCGGGGACACGCTGCGCAGCTCTGCGCAGGTCAGGTCGAAGCCGCCCGCGTCCGACCCCAGGAGCGCCGCGCCCTCGCTCGCGCTGTTCACGATCGCGCGGGAGAGCTTCGTGAGATACAGCTCGCGGGCCTGGGCGGGGATGTCCGACGCGGGGAAGTGCAGCCCGAGGTAGGGCTCCATCGCCTCGTCGCGCTCCTCGGCCACGATCTCGCCGTGCGTGTCGGGGTGGAAGTGGTAGATCATCACCTGGTCGAAGCCGGTGAGGCGCCGCAGCTCCACGGCGGCGTCCGCCCAGAGCTGCTCGCGCGTGGTCGCCCGGGTGAGACGGTGCATCGCCCGGTAGACCGCCGCCGCGGGTACCGACTCGGCGTCGGTGGAGGCGGGCTCGAATTCGATCAGCACCCCCGCATCCGCTCGATGCACGATCGCGTCGAATTCGCGTCCGTTCAGGGTGACCTGGATCGGATTCTCGGCGGGGTTGTAGTGGTCGAGCACGTCGCTGAAGTCGGACTCGGCCGCGGCGCCGACGAGGTCGGCGAGGGCGGTGCCCAGGAGAGCGGATGCGGCGACGCCGAGCAGGCGGTCGGTGTTCTCGGCGGCGTGCGTGATGCGGAAGTGGTCCTCGTCGACGACGAGGAGGGCGCCGTGCGGCTGGACGGCGCCGGGTGTGCGGATCGGCTCGAGCGAACAGATCGCCAGGCGTTCGGCCTCCCCGGCGGGCAGTTCGCCGATTGCGGAACTCATCGATTGGGTCCTTCACTCGAATGAGCGGGCGCCCACGTCTGAGCAATTCTATCGGGAGGCCGGCGGGGTGGTGTGAAGCGCTGCGACGTCGTGAGGCGGTTCTTTACCTCGCGTGACTGTCGGAGTCGCCACGGGCCCCGGGGCGTCGTAGGTTCGTAGTGCAGGTTCATCCGCAGTTCTCACCGATCTCTTCAGGACCCTCAATGACCCACACTCTGAACGTGGTGGCCGTCTCCGGCAGTCTCCACGCACCGTCCAAGACCACAGCCCTCGTGCACGAGATCCTCGCGTCGCTGGGCTCGAGGCTGCCGATCGAGACCCACGTGATCGAGGTCAACGACATCGGACCGGAGTTCGCCGGCGCCCTGACCCGCGCCGAGCTGCCCGACTCCGTGGAGCAGGAGCTGCTGCGCATCGAGTCGGCCGACCTCCTGATCGTCGCGAGCCCCGTGTACCGCGCCTCCTTCACCGGGCTGTTCAAGCACCTCTTCGACTTCGTCGGGCAGTACGCCCTCGTCGACACCCCGGTGCTGCTCGCGGCGACCGGCGGGAGCGACCGTCACGCGCTGATCCTCGAGCACCAGTTCCGTCCGCTGTTCGGCTTCTTCCAGGCGCTCACGCTGCCGATCGGGATCTACGCCAACAACTCCGACTTCACCAACCACGCGGTCACCTCGCTCGAGCTGCACGAACGCATCGATCTCGCGATCGCGCGGGCGCTGCCGCTCATCAACCGCAACGTGGTCGAGACCGCGTCCATCTCCCACCAGATCTAGGAGCAGCACCATGACAGAAATCGCCTCAACCTCGGCAGAGGATGCCCGCAGCCGCGTCGAGAAGGGCGCGCTGCTCATCGACGTGCGCAGCGAGGCCGGCCGTTCGGCCAACGGCGCCATCGCGGGCGCCACCATCGTGGCCAAGGACGAGGTCGCCGCCTTCGCGGAGACGCTCGACAAGGACCAGGAGGTCGTGATCTTCTGCGGCACCACCGCCGGATCCGGCCCGGTCGCGGACTACCTCGACGACAGCGGATTCACCGCTGTCAGCCATGTGGAGGGCGGCTTCGACGCTCTCGCCGCCGAGGGCCTGCCCACCACCAAGTAGCACCGCGAAGCCCGCCGCGCCCCTCGGGGTGCGGCGGGCTTCGTTGTGCGGTCGCGTTGTGGGCGCGCAGCCGAAGAATGGCAGCGCGACCGCGGCGTACGAAACCCCCACGATGCACGAACACGTGGGGGTTTCGATACGCCTGCTCCCGCGGGCTACTCAACCCGCGGGAGGGCCTGCTCAGCCGATGGAGGCGGGGAGGCCGGGCGGGTTGATCTCGGTGGCGTCGATCGCCTCGGAGCCGAGGCCCCAGCGCTCCAGAACCTCGGCGTACTCGCCGCCCTCGATCGCCGCGGCGAGCACGATGCCCACCGAGTCGATCAAGCCGTTGTCCTTCGCCGTCGCGGCCGCAATGTCCGCCGTCAGCGGCCATCCGCCGTTCACGGTGCCGACCAGCTTCGACTCGCCATCGACGGCTGCGGCATAGGCGGCCGTCGCGTTCGGGCCGAAGTTCGCGTCCGCACGGCCCGACTTGAGCGCCAGTGCGCCGCTCGCGGTGTCGTCGAAGTAGAGGTACTCGACCGGGTCGAGGCCGGCCGCGATGTTCTCCTCGTCCCAGGCCTGCAGGATCTTCTCCTGGTTGGTGCCCGAGCCGACGATGACCTTGAGGCCGGCCACGTCCTCCGCCTCGGTGATGGAGTCGATGTCGGAGTCGCTCTTCACGTAGAAGCCGAGCAGATCCTGCCGGTAGGAGGCGAAGTCGTAGAGCTCCTTGCGCTCGTCGGTGACGGTCACGTTCGAGAGGATCAGGTCGTACTTGCCCGACTGGATGCCGAGCGGCCAGTCCGCCCAGGCGGCGGGCTGGATGTTCAGCTCGAGGCCGAGTCCGTCGGCGATCAGCTGGGCGAGGTCGACCTCGTTGCCGATCAGCGTGGTGTCGTCGTCGGCGTAGAGGGCGAGCGGGGCTGCGAAGGGCGAGGTGACGACGGTCAGCTTGCCCTCCTCGACCGGGGCGAAGCCGCCGGCCTCCAGCGACGCCACGGCCTCGGGCACCGCATCGAGGCGCACGCGGTCCTGGTCGGCGGTGAGGTTGAACGCGGGGGTCGAGGAGTCGTCGGTCGCCGCGTCGGCGCTGGAGCCGCCGTCGCCCGAGCCCAGCGCGAAGGCGCCGATCCCGCCGCCGACCAGGGCGACCGCCGCCACGCCGGCGATGATCGCCGCTGTCTTCTTTCTGAGTGCCATGAGTGTGTTCCTTGCTGTGAGTGGATGGTCTGTGTGCGGGTGGGGGTCTAGAGCACGGTGCCGAGGAAGTCCCGGGTGCGCTGGTGCTGCGGATCGCCGAGCACCTGCGCCGGCGTCCCCTGCTCGAGGATCACGCCGTGGTCGATGAACACGACCCGGTCGGAGACCTCGCGGGCGAACCCGATCTCGTGGGTGACGATGACGAGGGTCGTACCGAGCCCGGCGAGCTCGCGGATGACGTCGAGCACCTCTCCGACCAGCTCGGGGTCGAGTGCGGAGGTCGGCTCGTCGAACAGCAGCACCTTGGGCTGGAGCGCGAGCGCCCGGGCGATCGCCACCCGCTGCTGCTGCCCGCCGGACAGCTGGCGCGGGTAGGCGTTCGCCTTGTCGGCGAGACCCACCTTCTCCAGCAGTCCGAGCGCCAGCTCGCGTGCATCCGCCCTGTTCAGGCGCTTCAGGGCGAGGGGCGCCTCGACGATGTTCTCGAGTGCGGTGAGGTGGGGGAACAGGTTGAAGCTCTGGAAGACCATGCCCACCTGGGTGCGGCGCCGCAGCACCCTGCGCTCCTTCAGCTCGTAGAGCCTGCCGTGACGGTGCTCGTAGCCGATCAGTTCGCCGTCGATCGCGACCCAGCCGCCGTCGACGGTCTCGAGGTGATTGATCGTGCGCAGCAGCGTGGACTTGCCGGAGCCGCTGGGGCCGAGGATCGTGACGACCTCGCCCGGTTCGAGGGTGAGCGAGACGCCGCTGAGCACCTCGACGCCGTTGTAGCTCTTGTTCACGTCGTGGATCTCGACGTGGCCGGCCCTGGTCAGTGGTGCGGTGGTCATGCGTCGACCTTCTTCGGTTCGTCGTCGAGGCGGTTCCACTGCACGGCGATCCACGCGCGGGCGCGCTGGATCGGCGTCGGCGGCAGCACCCGGGCGGAGCCGCGGGAGTAGTAGCGCTCCACGTAGAACTGCGCGACGCTCAGCACGGTGGTGAGGATCATGTACCAGAGCACCGCCACCAGCAGCAGCGGGATGACCTGCTGGTTGCGGTTGTAGATCACCTGCGAGACGTAGAACAGCTCGGCCAGCGCGATCACGGAGATGATCGACGTGCCCTTGAGCAGGCCGATGATCTCGTTGAAGGCGTTCGGAATGATCGAACGGGCCGCCTGCGGCAGGATGATCCGCGTGATGCGCCGGTGCTGGGGGATCCCGAGCGCCGCGGCCGCCTCGAGCTGTCCCGCGTCGACGGAGAGGATGCCGCCGCGGATGATCTCCGCAGAGTAGGCGGCCTGGTTGAGCGACAGTCCGAGCACCGCGGCGGCGAAGGCGCTCACCAGGGTCACGGTCTCCGCCTCGACGACGTAGTCGGTGGTGAACGGCACGCCGAGTCCGATAGTGGGGTAGAGGTAGCCGAGGTTGAACCAGACGAGGATCTGCACGAGCAGGGGCACCGATCGGAAGAACCAGATGAACGACCAGGCGAAGGAGTTCAGCAGCGGCGACTTCGACAGGCGCATGAGCGCCAGCATGCTGCCGACCACGAAGCCGATAGCCCCCGCGACCACCGTGAGGCTGAGCGTCATGCCCAGGCCGCGCAGGATCGCGTCGGAGAAGAAGTACCTCGCCACCGTCGGCCAGCCGTAGCCCGCATTGGTGAACAGCGACCAGACCAGCTGCGCGACGACGAAGACCACCACCGCGCCGAGGATCCAGCGGATCCAGTGCCTCGTGCGCACGACGGGAAGCGTGCCGAAGTCGACGGCGCTGGCAACGGCGGGCGCGGTGCGCGCCCGGGACTGGGTCTGCGTCATCACAGCTCCTTCTCGAAGTGGTGGATCACGATCTGCTCGGGCGTGAGCGAGCGGTCGAACAGCGGGGTGTAGCCGGTCGCGAGGTAGAGGCGCACAGCCTCGGGCTGGCGCGGCCCGGTGCTGAGCACCACGCGGGAGTGGCCGCGGCGCCGCGCCTCCGCCTCCAGCTCGGCGAGCACCAGGCGGGCCAGGCCGCGCCCGCGGTGGTCGACGTGCGTCCACATGCGCTTCACCTCGACGGTCGCGTCGTCGATGCGCATGAACGCGCCGGCCGAGACCGGGGCGCCGCCGCTCTCGAGGAGGAGGAAGGTGCCGTCGGGTGCGGTGAACCTCTGCGCGGGGTAGCGGTTGATCTCCACTGAGGCGGGCTCGCCGAAGAGGTCGCCGTAGCGGGCGTCGTACTCGCGCTCGAGGTCGGTGAGCACGAGCTGCGCCTGCGGGTCGAGCGGATGCGTGTGGCGGGTCAGGTGAGGAGCGTCAAGCCGCGTCATGGTGCGCCCTCCGCTTCCGTTCCTCGGCCTCGGAGTGAACGGATGCCGCGGCGGCCGCGTCGCGCCGTGCGACCTCCTGGCGCACGATCGGGATCACGTACCGTCCGAAGTCGACGGTGTCGTTCACGAAGTCGTAGCCGCGGGCGGACAGGATGTCGACGCCGAGGTCGACGTAGTCGAGCAGCGCGGCGGCCACCGTCTCCGGCGTGCCGACGAGGGCGTTCGAGTTGCCCCGGCCGCCGCTCACCGCGGCGGGCCTCGTCCAGAGCGCCCGGTCGTAGCGGTCGCCCTGCTCGGCGATCGCGAGCAGACGCTGCGAGCCGGCGTTCTCCGGGTTCTTCAGGTCGCCGAGCAGGCGAGCCGGCAGTGCGCCCGAGCGCTGCTCGATCCTGCCGAGGATGTCGTGGGCCTTCTGCCAGGCCAGCTCCTCCGTCGCCCCGAGGATCGGCCGGAACGCCGCCTGGATCTTCGGGCGCTCGGTGCGCCCCGCAGCGAGGGCCGCATCCGTTATGGTCTGGATCTGCTCGGCGGTGTTGGCGAGGGGCTCGCCCCAGACGGCGTAGATGTCGGCCTCGGCCGCCCCGATCGTGTAGGCGGCGGGAGAGGAGCCGCCGAAGGACACCTCCGGGCGGTCGGCGTAGGGCCAGACGTCGGAGACGAAGTTCTCGAAGCGGTAGTGCTCGCCGTCGAAGCCGAAGGGCTCGTGGTCGGTCCAGGCCTGCTTCACGATGCGGATGTACTCGCCCGTGCGGGCGTAGCGCTGGTCCTTGGTGAGGAAGTCGCCCTCCGCCGCCTGGTCGGCCGTGGAGCCGCCGGTGATGAAGTGCACGTTGAGCCGGCCCTCGCTGATCTGGTCGAGGGTGGCGAAGACCTTGGCCGCGTAGGTGGGGTACGACACGTTGGGCCGGTGCGCGAGGAGGATCTTCAGGTGGTCGAGCTTCGAGGCGATGAACGCCGCGGCGGTCGACGGGTCGGGCGAACCGGAATGGTAGGCGAAGAGGATGCGGTCCCAGCCGTTGTCCTCGTGGGCACGGGCGAAGCGCAGCGTGTAGTCCTTGTCGAAGCTCGCGCCCGACCGGGCCTGCGTCTCGCCGCCGTCGTTGAGTCCCGCGATGCCGAGGAATTGGATTCCCATGAGTGCTCCTGACTGAGATGGTGTGGGCGGGGCCGCCCTGGATTTCCCGACGGTAGGCCGAGCCGGAAGCGGCGTCCAACACCCCCGCTTCACACTTCGTCATGTCGTCACGCGGCGTCATGTTCGTGGATTCCGGCCGGGTTCTCGGGCGATTCTTGTGCCATGACCGCGCCGACCCTCACCATCGCCGTGCTCGGCGCCGGACCCCGCGGCGTCGGCGTACTCGAGCGCCTCGCCGCCAACCTCGGCGAGCTCGCGCCCGGCGCGTCGCTCGTGGTGCACCTCGTCGACCCGCACCCGCCGGGCGCCGGCCGCATCTGGCGCACCGCGCAGTCGCCGCTGCTGAAGCTCAACTCGATGGCGCGTGACGTGACCATGTACACCGACGCGTCCTCGACGATCGACGGCCCGGTGCGTCCGGGCCCCTCGCTCATCGAATGGGCGGACGCTGTGCGCACCGGCGTCGTCTCCGACGTGGTGCTCGACGATCCGGCGCTCGCGCGGGAGATCGCCGACCTCGCCGGCGACAGCTTCCCGAGCCGACGGCTGCAGTGCGAGTACCTCGCCTGGTTCTACCGCCGCGCCGTCGCGGCCCTCGACGCCCGCGTCGTCGAGCACGCGGCGAGCGCCCTGCGGGTCGACGACCTCGATGCGGCGGATGGCGGCCAGCGCGTGGTACTCGACACGGGTGCCGCCATCGACGCCGACGTGGTGCTGTACGCCCTCGGCCACAGTGGTTCCGACCCCGACGACGAGCAGCGGGCGCTCGCCGCATTCGCGCGGCGGCACGCGCTGCACTACGTGCCGCCGGCCTTCACCGCGGACTCCGACACCTCCGCGCTCGCCGCGGGCGAAGCGGTGATCGTGCGGGGGATGGGCCTCGCCGCGGTCGACCTCACCGTGCTGCTCACCGAGGGGCGCGGCGGCCGCTTCCTCCGGCGGGACGACGGCTCGCTGCACTACGAGCCGAGCGGCAGGGAGCCGCGCCTCCTCCTCGGCTCGCGCCGCGGCATCCCGTACCACGCCAAGATCTCCTCGACCCTGGCCGCCCCGCCCGCCCCGCCCCGCTTCTTCGACGCCCGCATCGCGGCCGAGCTCGAGGCCGCCAGCGACCGGCTCTCCTTCACCCGCGACGTCTGGCCGCTCATCGCCGCGGAGATGCTCTGGGGCTACTACCACGAGCTATTCGTGGGGCACCCGGAGCGGGTGCGCGTGCCCTGGTCGCAGTTCGCGCCGCTGCTGGAGCGCCACGTGCGCACCCCCGCGACGCTGCGCGCCGTTGTGGCCGCCGCGGTTCCCGACCCGATCGACCGCCTCGACCTCGCCCGGCTGGACCGTCCGCTCGCGGGCGTGCGCGCGCCCTCGCGCGACCACCTGCAGGAGACCGTGCGCGACTACATCGAGACCGACCTCTACCTGCGCAGCGCGCCCCAGCACAGCGCCACCCTCGGGCTGTTCACCTCGCTGCTCTCCGCGCTGTTCGCGCTGGGATCGATCGTCGACTCTCCCACGTGGACCGCGCGCTCGCGGGCGGTCGAGCTGCCGGAGTGGACCTCGTACTTCAGCTTCATCGCCAGCGGACCTCCCGCCCACCGGCTCGAGGAGCTTCTCGCCCTGTCGCGGGCGGGCGTCGTCGAGTTCCTCGGCGGCGACCTCGCGGTGCAGGCGCACGAGAGCGGCGTCTTCGTCGCGACCTCGCCGAGCGCCCCGGGGAGCGTCTCCGCCCGAGCGCTCGTCGACGCCCGCCTGCCGCGCTCCCGCGTGCGCAGCAGCGACAATCCGGCGCTGCGCTCGCTGGTCGCCTCGGGCGCCGGCACCGAGGAGTTCGTGAGTGATGCGGGCTTCGATGGATCGAGCGGGCTGCTCGTGGTCGACCGAGCGGATGCCCGGGTCGTCACCCCGCAGGGCACCCCGCACCCGAGACGGTTCGCCGTCGGGCCGTACACGAACGCGCCCTTCGTGGGCGCCTTCGCCCGCCCGGGCACGAACGCGGTCTCGTTCCGTGAGAACGACCGGGTGGCGCGGGCGATCCTGCGGCGCGCGTCCGAGCTCGCCGTTCCCGCGCGGGAGAGCATGGCCGTCGCTCCCGCACTCTGACAGGCTGGGCGCATGACGATGTCAGCGAAGGACACACTGCGCCACTATCTGCAGGACGCCCGCAACGCCCTGCTCTGGAAGCTCGACGGGCTGGGGGAGTACGACATCCGCCGACCGCTCGTGCCCACCGGCACCAACCTGCTCGGTCTCGTCAAGCACGTGGCGAGCACGGAGGCCGGCTACCTCGGCGACGTCTTCGGCCGCCCCTACCCGGAGGCCCTCCCGTGGTTCGCCGAGACGGCCGAGGACAACGCCGACATGTGGGCCACGCTCGACGAGTCGCGCGACTGGACGGTCGGCTTCTACCGGCGGGTCTGGGAGCACTCCGACGCCACGATCGAGGCGCTCGATCTCGCAACCGTCGGGCGCGTGCCGTGGTGGGAGGAGGCGAAGGCCGAGATCACCCTGCAGCAGGCCATCGTGCACATGATCGCGGAGACCAACCGGCACGCCGGGCAGGCCGACATCGTGCGCGAGCTCATCGACGGCACGGTCGGACTGCGCGCGCCCGGCAACAACCTGCCGCAGCAGGATCAGGCGTGGTGGGCGGATTACCGCACCCGTCTGGAGTCGACGGCCCGCGAGGCGGGGGAACGCTGAGCGCCCGCTCGAGAATCCAGTAGTCCCCGGTGCCCGCGGCGGGCGCCGCGAGCCCTATCCTGTTAAGCGGGGGAGTTGTTTCGAGCCAAGAATCCTGCCCGACACACCGGTGTGTTTCCTTACCGGGGCCTAATCCGCTGGGATCACCAGCCAGTCCAGAGAGCCAAGTCGGGTACAGACAGATGACCGAGCGCGCACCACTTTCCCTGCCCGAGGCGAGGCAACGACTCGCCTCCCTCCCCGGCATCCTCTTCGACCTCGACGGTGTGCTCACCCCCACGGCCGAGGTGCACATGCTCGCCTGGTCGCGGCTGTTCACCCCCTACCTCGAGAGCATGGGCGTCGCGCCCTACGCGGAGTCCGACTACTTCTCGTACATCGACGGCAAGCCCCGCTACGACGGGGTGCGCTCGCTGCTCGCCTCGCGCGGACTCAGCCTGCCCGACGGCGAGGCGACGGATGCGCCGGGTGACGACACCGTCGCCGCTCTCGGCAACCGCAAGAACGCCGTCTTCAACCAGGTCGTCGACGACGAGGGCGTGACGCCGTACCCCGGGTCGATCGAGTTCCTCGACGCCGTGGTGGCGGCCGGGCACCGGGTGGCAGTCGTCACCAGCTCCCGCAACGGCAGGAAGGTGCTCGAGGGCGCGGGACTCGCCGACCGCTTCACCGTCGTGGTCGACGGCGAGGTCTCCGCCGCTCGCGGACTCGCGGGTAAGCCCGCCCCCGCCACCTACGAATACGGTGCACAATTGCTCTCACTGACAGCCGCGCAGTGCGTCGTTGTCGAAGACGCGCATTCCGGTGCCGAGGCGGGCCGGGCGGGCGCCTTCGGCCTGGTGCTCGGCGTGAACCGCGGCGTCGGGGCCCAGGTGCTGCTCGACGCCGGGGCCGACATCGTCGTCGACGACCTGCACCACTTTCTCCCGCTTACCCCCGAGGACCACGCATGAACCTGATCACCGACGACCCCCTGGACCGCAACCGGTTCCCCCTCGACGAGTGGGCGCTGGTGGAGAACGACTTCTCCTCCGACGACATGGGCCGCACCGAGACCCTCTTCGCCGTGGGCAACGGCTACCTCGGCATGCGCGGCAACGTCGACGAGGGCCGCGACGGCCACATGCACGGCACCTTCATCAACGGCTTCCACGAGACCTGGCCGATCCGGCACGCCGAGGAGGCCTTCGGCTTCGCGACCGTCGGCCAGACCATCGTGAACGCGCCCGACGCCAAGATCATCCGCCTCTACGTCGACGACGAGCCCCTCGTGCTCACCGAGGCCGACCTGCTCGAGTACGAGCGCCGCCTCGACTTCAGCGAGGGTGTGCTCTCGCGCACGCTCGTCTGGCGCACTCCCTCGGGAAAGCGGGTGCGCATCCGCTCACGCCGCATGGTGTCGTTCACCGACCGCCACCTGGCGATCGTCGACTACGAGGTCACCATGCTCGACGCCGACGCGTCGGTGGTGCTCTCGAGCCAGATCCTCAACCGCCAGGACGGCATCGACGAGTACCACGCGCCCGCCACCGCGAAGAAGGGCTTCGACCCGCGCAAGGCCGAGTCGCTCACCGACCGCGTGCTGCTCCCGCGCTTCCAGCGGGCGACCGGTTCGCGCTACATCCTCGGCTACCGCACCAACAACTCGGGCATGACCATCGCCTGCGGCGCCGACCACGTGATGGAGACCGACAACGACTTCGAGGAGCACTCGGAGATCGGCGACGACCTCGCGAAGCACGTCTACAGCATCCGCGCCAAGGCGGGCAAGACCATCCGCCTGGTGAAGACGCTCAGCTACCACACCTCCCGCGGCGTGCCGACCCGCGAGCTCGCCGACCGCTGCGACCGCACGCTCGACCGCGCGGCCGAGGAGGGCGACGAGTCGTTCATCCGCCGGCAGCGCGAGTGGCTCGCGTCGTACTGGGAGCGCACCGACGTGCAGATCGCCGGCCAGCCCGTGCTGCAGCAGGCCACGCGCTGGAACCTGTTCCAGCTCGCGCAGGCCTCCGCGCGCGCCGACGGCGGCGGCATCGCCGCGAAGGGCGTCTCGGGCTCCGGCTACGGCGGGCACTACTTCTGGGACACCGAGGTCTACGTGCTCCCCTTCCTCACCTACACCTCGCCGATCGCGGCGCGCAACGTGCTGCGCTTCCGCCACGCCATGCTCGACGCCGCCCGCTCGCGGGCCACGGAGCTGAACCAGCACGGCGCCCTGTTCCCGTGGCGCACCATCAACGGCCAGGAGTCCTCTGCGTACTACGCGGCGGGCACCGCGCAGTACCACATCGACGCCGACATCTCCTATGCGCTGATGCAGTACGTGTCGGCGACGGGCGACGAGGACTTCCTCGCCCGCGAGGCCATCGACATCCTCGTGGAGACCGCGCGCATGTGGGCCGACCTCGGATTCTGGCGTGCGAACGGCGGCGACGTCTTCCACATCCACGGCGTCACCGGGCCCGACGAGTACACCACCGTGGTCAACGACAACCTGTACACGAACGTGATGGCGCGGGCCAACCTGCGCGCCGCCGTCATCTCGGTGAACCTGCTTCGCGTCGACGACATCCCGGCGTTCGACCGCATGGCCGCCCGCCTCGACTTCGACCTCGCGGAGCTGCAGGAGTGGTCGCGCGCCGCCGAGGCGATGCACATCCCCTTCGACGACTCGCTCGGCATCCACCCGCAGGACGCCCAGTTCCTGGAGAAGGAGCGCTGGGACCTCTCCGCGACGCCGTCGACCAGCCGGCCGCTGCTGCTGCACTTCCACCCGCTGGTGATCTACCGCTTCCAGGTGCTCAAGCAAGCGGACGTGGTGCTCGCGCTGCTGCTGCAGGGCGACCAGTTCACCGCCGCCGAGAAGCGCGCGGACTTCGACTACTACGACCCGATCACCACCGGCGACTCCACCCTCTCGGCGGTGGTGCAGTCGATCATCGCGGCCGAGGTGGGCTACCACGAGCTCGCGCTCAAGTACTTCGTCTCCGGGCTGTTCGTCGACCTCGCCGACCTGCACAACAACACCGCCGACGGCGTGCACGTGGCCTCCACGGGCGGCGTCTGGAGCGCCCTGGTCTACGGCTTCGGCGGCATGCGCGACCACTACGGCGCGATCACCCTCGACCCGCGCCTCCCGGAGGACTGGGAGCAGCTCTCGTTCCACATCACCCTCGCCGACACGCGCCTCCGCATCGACGTGCGCCAGGACCAGGTGACGATGACCGTGGAGCAGGGCACGATCGCGAGTCTGTCCGTGCGCGGCCAGAAGGTCGTCGTCGAGGCCGGCGCGCCCATCACCGTGCCGCTGCTGCATCAGGGCGCGCGCGACTCGGGTGCCCCGAGCGACCACACCTTCGAGGGCAACGTGCGCTCCGACGGCACCCTGATCACGTCGTCGGTGCCGACCATCGTCGCCGGCTACGAGCCCTTCGCCGTGGAGCCGGTCGACTAGGGCTGGCGCAAAAGATGCACTAGTGCATAAAATTAGCGGATGACGACTCCCGCGGCGCCCCGCCGTGAGCTCAACCGACGGGCCACCTGGGACGTCGTCCACGGGGCCGCCGTTCGGCTCGTGCTCGACGACGGGCTCGCCGGTACGACCGCGGACTCCATCGCCGAGAGCGCGGCCGTCTCGCGGCGCACCTTCTTCAACTATTTCGCCACGAAGGAGGACGCCGTTCTGGGCACCCGCGCCCCGCGGCTCGGCGACGACGACCTCGCCGCCTTCGCCGCCGCGACCGCCGCCGTCGACTCGCCCGACGCGGCCTTCGGCCCGGTGGTGCGGCTGATGACCGCCGCCGTGCGGAGCGTGTTCCACGACCTGCCCTCCTTCACTCTCGAGCACCGGCTGCTGCTCAAGGCCCACCCGGAGCTGCTCGCCCGCATCGACGCGCACGTGCGCGAGGCGGAGGCGCTCGTGCACGCTGTGCTCGCCGAGCGCCCGCGCGCCGGGGCCGGCCCGCGCGATTCCGACCGCGCTCTCGTGCTGATGGCCGGCGCGGTCATGCGCTTCGCCTTCGCACCAGACGCCGACGGAGTGATCCACGACTCCCCGGAGAACGTCGATGCCGCGATCGCGCGCTTCCGCGGCCTGCTCTGACCCGCACCCCGACCCCCAACCCCGAACCCAGGAGAACAGCCATGCCCGTCACACTCGACACCACCACCGCCCTCGTCGTCGTCGACCTCCAGGCGGGCACCGTGCGCAACCCCACGGTGCACCCGATCGAGGGCGTCGTCGCGAACGCCGTCGAGCTGATCGCCGCCTTCCGCCGCCACGGCCTCCCGATCGTGATCGCGACCGTGGACGGCACGGCGGCGGGGCGGAGCGACTACGGCGGCGGGGCGTCCGCCTGGCCGGTGGAGATGACGGGACTGATCGCCGAGGTCGTGCCCGAGCCGCGCGACATCGTGGTCACCCGCCGTGCGTGGAGCGCGTTCGCGGGCACCGAGCTGGGCGAGCGCCTCGCCGCGGCCGGCGTCACCCAGGTCGTCATCGTCGGACTCGCCACCAGCTTCGGTGTCGAGTCCACCGCGCGGGACGCCTACGACGCCGGGTACAACGTGGCGGTGGCCGTGGACGCGATCAGCGACATGCGCGCCGAGGCGCACGAGAACAGCGTGACGCGCATCTTCCCGATCCTCGGCGAGACGGGCACCACGGCACAGATCGTGGCGGCCCTCGACGCGCGCTGACCCGGCCCGGGGCGGGCCGGGCGTACGCGCGCGACCCGCCCCCCGGCATCCGCTCGTTCCAGAAAAATCGGCGGATGCTCATGTTTGTCACTAGGCTCGGGCACGTGACCGACACCTCCCAGCATCCAGCCGTCCAGTACCGCGACCGATTCTTCGTCAAGCAGCGCCTCACCATGATGGTGAACCGCTACGAGATCAGGGAGGCGAACCCCGACGGCAGCGAGGGCCGCATCGTGGCCTTCGCGCAGCAGAAGCGCCTCGCCTTCAAGGAGCAGGTGACCTTCTACACCGACGAGTCGAAGAGCCAGGCGGTGTTCTCGTTCAAGGCGCGCCAGGCGATCGACCTTGCCGCCGTCTACGACGTGCTCGACAGCGACGGCGTCGCGCTCGGCACCTTCCAGAAGGACTTCAAGGCCAGCCTGCTGCGCTCGAGCTTCCACTTCACCGGACCGGGCATCGACGCCTACGGCCAGGAGCGCAACCAGGTGGTCGCGATCATCCGCCGCTTCGTGGAGCTGCCGTTCTCCTTCCACTTCGACTTCGCCGACAAGCAGACCGGCGCCATCGTGATGTCGAGCGAGCGCCAGTTCTCGCTGCGCGACCGCTACACGGTGACCGTGCCCGACAGCCGCATCGACTTCCGTCTCGCGGCCGCGATGGCCGTCGGTCTCGACGCTCTGATGGGCCGTTAGCGGGTCGACGCGGGGTGCGTGGACGAAGCGGATGCCGACCAATCCGATCGTCGAGGCGTCGCCGAACCACTCCTGACGCCGTCGCCACCGGTGCGTCGGCGGAAGGGAAGTCACGATGACCGAGATCACCGCACACCACGGCCTGCTCACCGACACGAGCCTGCACGTCGACGACACCGGCGGACTCGGGCGGCCCGTGGTGCTCATCCACGGCTGGCCGCTCTCCGGCGAGTCCTGGTCGGAGCAGGTCCCCGCGCTGCGCGACGCCGGCTACCGCGTCGTCACCTACGACCGACGCGGATTCGGGCGCAGCGACAAGCCCCTCACCGGCTACGGCTACGACACCCTCACCGACGACCTGCACGCGCTCCTCGTCGAACTCGACCTGAAGAACGTCACCCTCGTCGGATTCTCTATGGGCGGAGTCGAGGTGGCGCGCTACTTCTCCAAGTACGGTGCCGAGCGGCTGCACAGCGTGGTCTTCGCCTCCGCGGTGCCGCCGTTCCTGCTCAAGTCGCCGACCAACCCCGACGGCCCGCTCGAGATGAACCAGGCGGCCGCGATGACGGCCGGGCTCACGGTGAACCAGGACGCCTTCTACGACGACTTCACGACCCGGTTCTACTCGGTCGACGGCGTGCTGACGGTGAGCGAGGCCCAGCGTCAGATCGCGCTCGAGCTCGCCAAGCAGTCCAGCAAGGCCGCAGCGCTGGAGACGATGGCCGCGTTCGCGACCACCGACTTCCGCGACGACCTCGCGAGGGTGAACGTACCGACCCTGGTGATCCACGGCGACGGCGACGGCACAGTGCCCTTCGAGGGCTCCGGCAAGCGTACGCATGCGGCGATCCGGGGGAGTGAGCTGGTGGTGATCGCGGGAGGCCCGCACGGCGTGAACGTCAGCCACGCGAACGAGTTCAACCGCGCGCTGCTGGGATTCCTGGCGGGGTAGAGCCCCGCCCGACGGGCGAGCCCGTGAGCACCGCGGCGATCGCCCGTCGCGCCTCCGCGCCCTCGGGGATGGGCAGCAGCGGGTAGACGTGCAGCATGTTCGCGCGCTGGTGGAAGTCGAGCGGATGCCGCTCGGCCCGGGCCTTGCGCACGAGCGTGCGGGCGTCGGCGTGGGTGATGTCGCGGGTCCCGCTGAACAGGGTGATGCGCCCGATCCCGTGCAGCGCGCCGTGCCCCGGGCTCACCAGGGGATGCTCCAGCGGCAGCGCGCCCCGCCACTTCTCGCCCACGGCCCGCGGGCCGGGAACGTTCAACCACGGGTCGCGCGGCTCGATCTCGTAGATCACCGGGTCGGTGAAGCTCATGTCGATCACCGGGGCGATCAGCACGACGTCCCGCGGCGACGGCACACCGCGGTCGCGCAGCAGCATCGCCGCCGACAGTGTGATCGTGCCGCCCGCCGAGTCCCCGAGCAGCACCACGTTCTGCTCGCCCGCCTCCGCCACGAGCTGCGCGGCGAGGTCGGCGATCACGGGCACCACGGCGCCCGCGGTGCCGCGCGGCACGAGCGGGTAGATCGGAACGGTGAACTCGGTGCCCGTGCGCTCGGCGAGCCCGGCGATCAGACGCCAGTGGAACGGCGAGATCTCGTGCACCCAGGCGCCGCCGTGCGTGTAGAGCGCGCGCTGGCGCACCGGGGCGTGCTTCGGGCCCACGGTGTACACGGGCCAGTCGCCGACGTGGCGGATGGACACATCGACGCGGCGGTCCAGGCTCCGCGGCGGAGCGAACGGCTCCGGGCGCAGCACGCGCCGCTCGGCGCGTCCGAGGGTGAGGGCGGCGGAGGAGAACTCCCGCTTGCCTCCCATCGCGCGGATGATCGGCGGCACCAGGTCGGAGAGCAGGCTGCGGCGGGGAGTCATCTCCCGATTCTGCACGACGGTGCCTGCCCGCCCGCCGAGAGCACGGTTGTGGCGGGTGCGCCCGTCGTGCGCACCCGCCACAACCCGCCGCCGCGGCGGCGCATCCGCTCACTCGCGCACGCGCACCGCCCCCGCCAGTTCGACGTCGGCCGCGGAACGCCCCACGTAGACGGGGACCTGACCTGTGGGGGTCACCCAGGCGTCCGCCTCGGCGTCCCAATAGGAGAAGTCGCGCCGGTCGAGCTCGATCCGCACCTGCTCGCGGTCGCCCGCGCCGACGTCGACCTTGGCGAATCCGGCGAGCTTGAGCGGAGGGGAGCCGACGCCGCCCGGAAGCGGTCCGAGGTAGACCTGCACCACCTCCGTGCCATCGCGGTCACCGGTGTTTCGCAGCCGCACCCGCACGTCGACGGTGTCGTTGCCGCCGGATGCGCGGATGGAATTGCCCACCCGCAGCCGGTCGTAGTCGAACTCCGTGTACGACAGGCCGTGGCCGAAGGCGAACAGCGGGTCGACGTTGCCGGCGAGGTAGCCGCGGTAGCCGACATTGACGCCCTCGGAGAACTCGACATCGATGTCGTCGAGCCACGGGTTCTGCACGCCCGGCGGCAGCTGGTCCTCGCTGCGCGGATACGAGACCGGCAGGTGGCCGGACGGATCCTCGTCGCCGAACAGGATCGAGGCGAGCGCGTTGCCCTCCTCCTGGCCGCCGAAGTAGCTCTGCACCACGGCGGGCGCCTGGTCGAGCCACGGCATCGTCACCGGCCCGCCGCTGGCGAGCACGACGATGGTGTTCGGGTTCGCGGCGGTCACCTCGCGGATGAGCTGGTCCGCGTTCTGCGGCAGCTTCAGCGAGACCCGGTCGCGCTCCTCGCCCTCCAGGGTCCTCACGTACACGACGGCGGCCTCGGACTCGGCTGCGGCCTGCGCGGCCCGAGTCACCGAGGGCGGGACCGCGTCCGCGGGCGTCGACCACTCCAGCAGGAACGTGCCGGGCTGGAGCGGCACGAGCGGACGGTTCTGCGAGTACTCGACGCGCAGCCTGTACTCCTGGCCCGCCTGCAGCTCGAGCGTTCCGGAACGCACGTCGCGGCGCCCCTCCTGCCCGGTCATGTCGACGACCAGCTGGTCGTCGAGCCAGACCCGCGCGTCGCCCCAGCCGGTGCCGCCGAGCACGTAGCCGCCGGTACTCGGAGCGACGAGCGTGCCGGTGTACCGCACCGACTGGTCGCCCGTGCCCGCCGGGCTCAGCCCCGCGAGGATGGGCGTCGGCGGTGTCTGGAACGCGATGAGGTTGGCGAAGGCGGGGGAGGCGGTGAATCCGGTGTCGTACAGCACCTGGCCCTCCGTGCGGGTGAGCCCGACGGCGCCGGACCAGTCCGCGTTCGGGTAGTACCTCGCGGTGAGGCCGTCCCCGATGCCACGCTCCGGGCGCAGCACCGACGACGGTATCGTCGTCATGTCCGCCGGCTCGATCATGGTCGCTCCGTGCACCGGATCGTTGCCCTGCGCATACCGCACCTCGGCTCCGATCTCGCGCCCCCGGGCGCGCATGGCGTCGAGGAGGGAGACCTCGTAGGTCGGCAGCACATACGCCGATCCGCCGAGCGCACCGGGGATCGTGGCGTCGGCACCGATGACGGCGATCGAGTCCAGCTGCTCCGCGTCGAGCGGGAGGGCCTGGTCGTCGTTCTTCAGCAGGGTTATCGCGTCCTCCTCGACCTCCCGCGCCACGGCACCGTGCTCGGAGACCGGGATCGCGGTCGGCGTGTAGTCGTTGTCGAAGGTCCCGATGGCGAACATGGTGCGCAGGATCCGCAGCACCGACTCGTCGACCAGGCTCTCGGCCACCCGGCCCTCCTGCACGGCGGCCAGCAGGGCCGAGCCGTAGAAGGCGTCGATACCGGTCTCCATGTCGAGACCGGCCTCGATCGAGCCCTCGGTGGAGTGGCTGGCGCCGAAGTCGGTCAGGACGAATCCCGTGAAGCCCAGCTGCTCGCGCAGGATCTCCTTCAGCAGGAGCGGGCTCTCGCAGGCGTAGACACCGTTGACCTTGTTGAACGCGCACATGACCGAGCCGAGTTCGGCATCGCGCACGGCGGCCTCGTACGCGGGGGTGTGCACCTCGCGCAGCGTGCGCTCGTCGGTGATCACGTTCTGACCGATCCCGCGGTAGGTCTCCTGCGTGTACGCGGCGTAGTGCTTCAGATCGGCGATCACGTCGCGTTCCTGCACGGCCTGGACGTAGGGCACCACCATCGCGGAATTGAGCTCCGGATCCTCACTGGCCGATTCGGCCTGCCGGCCCCAGAAGGGATTCCTCGTCGGGTCGGAGTTGGGTCCGAGGAGCACTTCGTGCCCGGTCTGCCGGGCCTCGTCTGCGACCACGCCGGCGTAGTCGCGCGCACGCTGCGGGTCCCAGGTCGCGGCCAGGGCGAGGTTCACAGGCATCTGCGTCGCCGTGTCGGCGGTGTCCGGCAGCAGCCACCCTCTGGCCCCGATGCCGCCGGTCGCGTCCGCCATGCTGAGCTCGGGAATCCCCAGCCGCGCGATCGGTGCGTTGTAGAAACCGGCTGGGCCCTCGCCCTGGTCGCCGGTCATCAGTTCGACCTTCTCCTCCAGCGTCATGGCATCGAGCAGGAGTGCGGCGCGTTCGTCGGGGGAGAGGGCGGTGTTCATCCACGGCTCGTCGACGGCCACTGCGGCGGTCGCCGGCAGGGCGGTGATCACGAGAGCGGCGGCGGCCACGCCGACGACGGCGCGGACCCCCACCGCCCGGGTGCGTGCATACAGAAGTTGAGTTTTCATGAGCCCTCCACGTTGAGGACGGAACCCGCGACCGGCATCCCCCACCTGAGCCGGCGAGCCGGCGCGGTTGGATAACACCCTGTCGTACTCGCGTTCCGAGCCGGCTGTCAACCAACCAGCGAAACTTCTTCGTTAGATGCCTCTCCGCGTGCGAGAATCGGCTCGCGGGGCGAGACCGACGGCGGAGGAGCACTGGTGCCATGGCTGACGAGACTGCCCGCCGCCGGCCGCGTGCCGCCGTCATCGTCATCGTCGGGGCTGTGCTGCTCGTCGGCGTCGGCGTCGCGATCGCCGTCCTCCCGGGAGACCCGGCCGAGCGCTCGCCCGCCGAGGCCCCGAACCCGCCGGACTTCGGGCCCAACGTGACGGTCCTCGACCCGTCGATGGATCCGGAGACCATCCAGGCGCGAGTCGACGCGGTCTTCGAGGCCCAGGAGAGCAACCAGTTCGGCGAGAGGCGCGACGCGCTGCTCTTCGCCCCCGGCGACTACGACGCCACGGTCGACGTCGGCTTCAACACCTCGGTGGCGGGGCTCGGGCTGTCGCCCGACGACGTCACCATCACCGGGCAGGTTCGCGTCGACGCGGAGTGGTTCGACGGCAACGCGACCCAGAACTTCTGGCGTTCCGTCGAGAACCTCGCCATCGCCCCTCGCGACGGGCCGAACCGCTGGGCGGTGGCCCAGGCGGCACCGATGCGGCGGGTGCACGTGCGCGGCGACCTCGACCTCTACCCGAGCGGCTCCGGGTGGGCCAGCGGCGGGTACATCGCCGACTCGATAGTCGACGGCCGGGTCGCATCCGGTTCGCAGCAGCAGTGGTTCTCCCGCGACAGCGGATTCGGCAGCTGGGAGGGCTCCTCGTGGAACATGGTGTTCTCCGGAGTGACCGGCGCGCCGCAGCAGAGTTTTCCCAATCCGCCGTTCACCGTGCTCGACAGCACGCCGGTGTCGCGCGAGAAGCCATTCCTCTACCTCGACGCGGAGGGGGACTACCGTGTTTTCCTGCCCGACGTACGACGGGACTCGGCCGGCGCCAGCTGGACCGGCGGGGAGACCGCCGGCCGCTCGCTCCCCATCGACCGCTTCCACATTGCGCAGCCGGAGGACGGGGCGGCGGGGATCAACGCGGCTCTCGACAGCGGGCTGAACCTGCTGCTCACCCCGGGCGTCTACCGGCTCGACGAGACGATCGACGTCACGCGCGCCGACACGGTGGTTCTGGGCATGGGGCTGGCGACTCTCGTGCCGCAGAACGGGGTCGATGCGATGCGGGTGGCCGATGTCGACGGGGTGCGGCTCGCCGGCTTCCTCATCGACGCCGGTCCCGAGAACAGCGAGGTGCTGCTGCGCCTCGGCGACGCCGACTCTGCACGGCGTCACGACGCGAACCCCTCGTCCCTCCACGACGTCTACTTCCGCATCGGTGGCGCCGGTCCGGGGCGCGCGACGACCAGTCTCGTCGTCGACAGCGCGGACGTGATCGTCGACCACATCTGGGCCTGGCGCGCGGACCACGGCGACGGCGTGGGCTGGGAGCAGAACACGGCGGACACCGGGGTGGTCGTGAACGGCCCGAACGTCGTGGCGACCGGGCTGTTCGTCGAGCACTACCAGAAGCACCAGGTCCTCTGGAACGGCGAGAACGGTCGGACGGTCTTCTTCCAGAACGAGATGCCCTACGACCCTCCCGACCAGGACGCCTGGCGCGACGGCGGCAGCGAGGGCTACGCCGCATACACGGTCGGCGACGCGGTCTCCCGGCATGAGCTGTGGGGAGCGGGCAGTTACTGCTACTTCACCGTCGATCCATCCGTGCGGGCGGCGCGTGGTTTCGCGGTCCCCGAGGCGCCGGGCGTGAGGCTGCACGGCGTGCTGACGGTGTCGCTCGGCGGCAGGGGAACCATCGACAACGTCGTGAACTCGAGCGGCGACGCGGTGGGCCCCGATTTCAGCGGTCCGAGCTCGGTGGCCGTGTACCCCTGACCCGGTGGGCGCAATCCGTCAGTGACTTTTGCGCCGCCCGGGATTACTCTGCCTGAAAAGAGCACATCAGCACGCGGACAACCATGAGGAGGTGCCGTCGGTGCGTCTCCAGAGGATCCTGCTGTCCATCGACAATCCCCTCGACGGGATCGTGCCGGACTTCAGCGTGTTCGGCGTCGAGTTCACCGAGCTCTGGCAGAAGCTCATCGCCGCGATCTGGGGGATCTGCATCGTCGTCG